>OOBK01000072.1_pt1 | contig 68704 bp, 54 predicted proteins | sample 1671541 | NCBI WGS metagenome assembly OOBK01 (sample SAMN06348167, study PRJEB24527) | human gut metagenome | biome: human gut; feature: ankylosing spondylitis patient; material: feces | host: Homo sapiens | place: China | collected 2015-10 | reverse complement strand
GTGCCTGCAGAAGTACTGGCAGTCCGGCCTTGCCGCAGGCGCCGTCAAGGAATGATCGCAACGGTCGCATGCTGAAATTTCGGTAAAGCGCATACCGATTTTTCGGCAATCGTCCGAAAAGAACAAAAAATAAGACCTCGGGGGTGTCATCGTGGACATCCCCGGGACCATCTCAAATATCTTAGTAAATATATATACTAGATTTTATAAAAAGATTTTACGAGAGCTTTCGAAGGGAAGCTGTCGAGCTGGCATCCTCAGCGTTATAGCGGATGCCATACGCACACAAAGGAGTAATCCATGCATCGCACGTTCAAATGGCCGGAACTGCTGACCGACAACGGCAAAGGCATCGCATACGGCGGTGATTACAATCCCGACCAGTGGTCGGAAGACGTGTGGGACGAAGACGTCCGCCTCATGAAACAGGCCGGTGTCAATACCGTGGCCGTGGCCATTTTCAGCTGGGATCGCATTCAGCCGGAAGAAAACCGTTGGGATTTCGGCTGGCTTGACCGCATCATCGACAAGCTCGGCAAAGCCGGCATCGCGGTCGATCTGGCCTCCGCAACCGCCACCGCGCCGCTGTGGCTGTACGAAAAGCACCCGGAAGTGCTGCCGCAAGACAAATTCGGCCATCCCGTCAACGCGGGATCGCGCCAATCCTGGAGCCCGACAAGCCCGGTGTTCAAGGAATACGCGCTCACCCTGTGCCGCAAACTGGCCGAACGCTACGGCACCAACCCGTACGTCACCGCATGGCATATGGGCAACGAATACGGCTGGAACAACCGTTACGATTACTCCGACAACGCGCTCAACGCCTTCCGCCTGTGGTGCGAACGCAAATACGGTACCATCGAAAACCTCAACAAGGCGTGGGGCACCACCTTCTGGGGTCAGGAAATGAACGGTTTCCACGAAGTGCTCATCCCGCGTTTCATGGGCGCCGACTCCATGGTGAACCCCGGTCAAAAGCTTGATTTCGAGCGTTTCGGCAACGATATGCTGCTCGACTTCTATAAGGCCGAACGCGACGCCATCGCCGAAATCTGCCCCGACAAGCCGTTCACCACGAACTTCATGGTCTCCACCGACCAGTGCTGCATGGACTACGCCGACTGGGCCGAGGAAGTCGATTTCGTGTCGAACGACCATTACTTCCATGAGGGCGAATCGCATATCGACGAACTGTTCTGCTCCGACGCTTTGATGGATTCCCTCGCGCTCGGCAAGCCGTGGTATGTGATGGAACATTCCACTTCGGCCGTGCAGTGGAAGCCGCTCAACGCACGCAAGCGCAAGGGTGAAACCGTGCGTGACTCCATTGCGCATGTGGCCATGGGTGCCGACGCCATCAACTTCTTCCAGTGGCGTGCCTCCGCATTCGGAGCCGAATCCTTCCACTCCGCACTCGTGCCCCACGCGGGCGAAGACACCAAACTGTTCCGTCAAGTGTGCGAACTGGGCGCAGCGCTGAAAACCCTCGGCGACGCTGGCGTGCAGGGTACCGAACTGGAACAGTCCGATACGGCGATCCTGTTCAGCGCGGAATCCGAATGGGCCACACGCTCCGAAACCCTGCCGAGCATGAAGCTCAACCATTGGCATGACGTGCGCGACTGGTACCGTGCGTTCCTCAACGCCGGCACCCGTGCCGACATTGTGCCGTTGAAATACGATTGGAGCGCATACAAGACCGTCGTACTGCCGACCGTGATCATGCTCAGCGCCGAAGATACGCAGCGTTTGGCCGATTTCGCAGCTGCCGGCGGCCGTGTGGTCATCGGTTACGCAACCGGACTAATCGACGAAAACTTCCACACCTGGCTCGGCGGATACCCGGGAGCCGGAGACGGCCTGCTGCGCGAAATGCTGGGTATTCGCGGCGAGGAATTCAACATTCTCGGCGCGGAAGCCGAAGGCGAACCGTCCGAAATTCGTTTGAGCTCCGGTGCGGTCACCCGCCTGTGGCAGAACGATGTGAACGTCGACGGCGAACGCGCGCAGGTATTAGCCACCTACGAAGGTGAAGAAGCCGACGAATGGGAACTCGGCGGCACCGCCGCAATCACCCGCAATCCGTACGGTTCCGGCGAAACATACTTCGTCGGCTGCGATCTCAACGTCGCCGATCTTACGGAATTCGTGCGCGAGAATATCGTGGAAGATTCCGCAAATGTCGCCAATCCGGCCGATTCCGACGTACTGCACACCGTGCGCAAGTCCGCCGACGCAACCTTCGATTTCTATCTGCCGCGCGGCAAGAAAGAAATCGCATTGCAGGGCATCGAAGGCGAACCAATCTACCTGTTCCAAGCGGAAGCAGAGGAACAGACGGGCAGCTACACCGTGCATCGCAACGGCGTACTCGTCGTAAAGCGCGCATAATTCCGCATAATTTCGCGCAATTGATTGCGTAACACAACAATCTCACACAACCTGAGCCCGCCATTCTGAAACTCAAGAATGGCGGGCTTGCCATAACTGGTAAACTTTTTACCGGCATATTCAACAATCACGGAGACGAACATGGGCGAGTCAAAGCCGGAGCCGAAGCCGGACAAAAAACGCGTCACCCTACGAGACGTGGCCGAAGAGGCAGGCGTTTCACTCAAAACCGCATCCAACGTGATCAACCATTCCGGCCGTATGACCGACTCCACGCGAGAAAAAGTCCAGGAAGTCATCGACCGACTCGGATACCGCGTGAACGTGTCCGCGCGCAATCTCAACCGCGGCAAAACCGGTTTCATCACACTCGCCGTACCAACATTGACCGCCCCATACCTGTCGGAGCTCGCCAACCGCGTAATCGACGCGGCCCGCGGCTACGGCTACTCCGTATACGTCACCACCTACGCCGAAGGATCCGCACAAGGAGCGCAATCACTCCTGCGCAACTTCAACACCACCGTCTCGGACGGCATGATCCTGTCGATCTCCGAAGTCGAAAACCTTGAAGCGGCGGACTTGGACGTGGACTATCCGCTCGTATGCGTGGGCGCGCGTTCCACACACGGCAAAGCCGACCATGTTACCCCCGACGATATTCAGGAAGCCCGACTCGCAGCCGAATACCTGTTCGACCATGGCGCAACCCGGCTCGCGGTGGTCGGATCGCGAACCGAACCGGAGCATATCGATTCCGTGCGTGAAGCAGTGGAAGGCAATGCGCAACTGCGACTTCGCGGCGTGCTCGAAGCGTGCGCCGCGCGGGGAGCGGCATTCGATTCCCGACTGGTAATGAGCACTGGGCAGGATTGGACGATTGGTTCCGGCGCTCGCATTACGCAGCAGCTTATTGATTCCGGGATTCCATTCGACGGTATTGTGGCGTTCAATGACCAGCTTGCGTTGGGTGCGCTGTTCACTTTGGCTGCGAACGGCATTTCCGTGCCTGAACAGATGCAGGTGATCGGCTTCGACAATATTGAAGAAGCCGCATATTTCCAGCCTCCGCTGACCACCATGGATTCTTGTCTCGACTGGATTGCGCCGACTGCGGTCAGCCGCATTCTCGACCGGATCGACGGCACGCGTGTGCTGGAGCCGAGTTACATCACCACCCAGTCGCACGTGATCGCCCGCGCCACCACGCGCGTGTAGCTCGCCGTTGGTTTCGTGCCGTCGCCCTTCGAGCCATCGGTTTCGTACCGTTGTCCTTCGTGCCGTTGATTTCGCACTATCGCCCTTTGTGCTGTTGATTTCGTATCGTTGGCTTCGCGACGCAGCTCGCGATGTTTGTGCAGACCCGAATCAACCTCGGTGTTCCGGCAATTCCTGCGCGGGCAGCTGCGCCGGTCGACTGGCGGACAACTGCGTGAGGTGGCTGTGCGGACGCAGCTGCGCCGGTCGACTGTGCGGACACCGAAATGGGACCCACATCAGGAACGACCGGAGAGCGTGAGAATTACAAGAATCACGTTAAGTGCGACAATCAGCGAAACAACTACCATATTGATCGCGAATTTCACCGGACCATCCACATAATCGCCCATTAATGATCGATCGTGAGTGTATTTCATCAGCGGAATAATCGCAAATGGAATGCCGATCGACAGCACAACTTGCCCTATGATCAGCGCTTCCGTCGGATTCTTAGCAAACCACAACACCACCAACGCCGGTACGAGCGTCACCACGCGGCATGCCCACATCGGCGCTTTGATCCGCAGCAGTCCATGCATGATTTCGGCGCCCGCATATGTGCCGACCGACGTGGAACTCAGGCTGGAAGCCAGCAATCCGACCGAGAAAATCGTGCCGATCACCGGACCTAGCACATGCTGAATGGCCTGTTGCGCACCCTCGATCGTATCCGTGCCGGTCATGCCATGCAATGAATTCGCCGCAAGAATCAATAGTGCAAGATTCACCGATCCAGCAAGTAATAATGCCCAGAACACGTCTATTTTGCTTCCGTGTAGCAGGGTCTTTACGCTCGGTTTGGGCTCTCCTGGCACGTAATGGTCGTTCACCAGCGTGGAATGCAGGTAAATCGCGTGCGGCATCACCGTGGCGCCCAGCATGGAAGTTGCCATCAATACCGTTTCGGTTCCTTTGAAATGCGGAACAAGACCTTGCAAAACTTGCGCAGGATTTGGTGGATCAATAAAAAGGCCTGCAATAAATCCAAAAGTAATCACCAGCAGCAATGCGATAATCAGCTTTTCAAAAATATGATGCGTGGCACTCTTTTGAAAAATAAGCAAGACCGTAGAAATAATGCCGATTATGCACCCACCAATAAAAAGCGGAAGTCCAAATAATAATTTCAGTGCGATTGCGCCGCCAATTACTTCCGCAAGATCAGTCGCTATTGCAATGACTTCCGCTTGCATGAAAAACATGAATCGACCGCCGTCGCCAAGTCGTTCTCCCAGGATTTCGGGAAGACTTTTTCCGGTGACGATACCAAGTTTTGCGGACTGATATTGAATGAGCACGCTCATACAATTGGCGAGTACCAGCACCCACACCAGCAGATATCCGTACCTCGCGCCGGATGTGATATTCGCCGCCACATTGCCGGGATCCACGTAGGCGACGGCCGCCACAAAAGCAGGTCCAAGCATGCCGGCAAGCGCGTGCCCGTGGCGGGAAGAGAAATCGTGATTCGCCCGTGCCGTTTCCCAGCATTCCACGCCATCCGTCGCACCCGCATTGACCATGCCTCCCATGCCGTCCATATCGTTCGCGTCGTCTGTACTGTTCATGTTCGTCGCCCTCTTATCCGAGCAATGTTATAGCGCACGAGACTGCGCGGTTATGTTACGTACGCGCATATCATCTGTCGGCATATGCGCGACTCATGCAACGGCGCGTCCGAACCGTTTCAAGACGCAATGCGAGGCATGTGCCACGAAATATGGCCGAATTGCGGCGACCTGCGGCTAAGCTGGAACAGGCATAAGAACGGTTGAGAATAATCGCCTGAAACACAGCCTTCGAAAGGACAACGCATGGAAACCTTCCATACCCCCATGGTCACATTGAACGACGGCAATCTGATTCCGCAAATCGGCTTGGGCGTGCTGCGTATCGACGATGAGGGCGTTACCTCCGTAGTGGAGAGTGCGCTGGAAGCCGGCTACCGTCATATCGACGGCGCGGCGGGGTACAACAATGAGGCCGGCGTGGGTCGCGCGCTGAACAATGCGGGATTCACGGAAGGTGAGCAGCGCAAAAACCTGTGGGTTACGACGAAACTGCGCGATTCCGAGCAGGGGTATGACAGCGCACGCAAGGCGTTCGACCGCCAGCTTGGCTTGCTGCAGCTCGATTATGTCGACATGTACATGCTGCATTGGCCCACCCCGTTCGACTGGCGTTCCAGCGAAACGTGGAAGGCGTTCCAGGAATTCCGCGCGGAGGGGCGCGTGCGCACGCTGGGTGTGTGCAATTTCCTGCCCGAGCATCTCGACCGCTTGCATGAGGAGACCGGCGAATATCCTGCCGTCAACCAGATTGAGCTGCATCCGACCTGGCAGCAGCGCGAGGTCGTGGACTATTGCAAGGCGCACGGCATTGCCGTGGAAGCATATTCGCCGATGGCTCGCGGTGCTGATTTGAACGCCGGAAACGGTGCGATTGAGCGCATCGCAGCGGAGCATGGGGTTACCCCTGCGCAGGTGATTCTGCGTTGGCATATCGAAAATGGCACGATCATCATCCCCAAGTCGGTGCATGCGGATCGGCAGAAGCAGAATCTCGATTTGTTTGGATTCGTGCTCACCCCTGAAGAACATGCCGCGATCGACGCGCTTGACGGTCCGACGCGCGCCGGACATGATCCGATGACGTTCACGTACGCCTGATACTCCGTAATTCCGTAATTTCGTATTATTTTTAATAATTATGCCTCGAAAGAATAATCGTAATTCTTATAATTATCGGAATATTGAACGCGACGTGCGTGATATCCAGCGGGCCGGCAAGCGGTTCAAAAAAAGTTGGATCAACGCCGACGGTCCGCTGGAACGTATTCTTATTTTGCTGGTAGTCGTTGCGGTAATCGGCGTCACTATCGGCATGCTGCTGCCGAAAGTCAATCCGACCGTAGGCGAAATCACCGGCGAGTACACGGCAACCGGCACAGCTGCGGAAACGTTGGAAAAACTTACCGTCGACGACAATCCCAGCAAGGCCGGATATGATCGCGATGCGTTCGGATTCCGCGAAACCGACGACGATGGCAACGGTTGCGACGTGCGCGAAGACGTGCTCGCGCGCGATCTGACGGACGTGCAATATAAGAACGGCCGTAGCTGCCAGGTTGCGTCGGGCACGCTTGACGATCCGTATACCGGTCAGACCATCCAATTCGTACGTGGAGTGAAAACGTCTTCGGCGGTGCAGATCGATCATGTGGTCGCGTTGGAAAATGCGTGGCAGTCGGGCGCGAACACGTGGGATCATGCGAAGCTGTACCAATTCGGCAACGACATGTACAATCTGCTGGCCGTGGATGGGCCCGCGAATCAGCAGAAGGGTTCCGCTTCGGCCGCATACTGGCTGCCGACGAACAGTGAATACCGTTGCGATTACGTGGCCCGGCAGATTGGCGTGAAAGACAAGTACGGGCTGACTGTCACTTCGCAGGAAAAGCGGGCGATGCTTTCCGTATTGCACGGTTGCCCAGCGCAGGAATTGCCGGAAAGCTGAAGCTGCTCATTTAGGCGCGGATATTTGCGGGTGCTGGCTGGGAACGGTCGTAGTTGTAGACGGTGAACGTTCCTTTGTTGAATCGTTTGGTTTCGTACAGCGCCAAGTCGGCCTGTGCGACGCATTGGTCGAAATCCACGCTTCCGATCGCGTCTCCATCGGCGCGCCCCGTGCCAAGGCTGGCACCGTCAGCGGCTGCAATGCGGCACACGCCTACGCTGCAATGCACGTCTTGCCCGTGCTGTTCCGAGGCGCGTGCCAACTGTTGGAAGAACATGCCCAGCGTGGTTTCGAGCACCTGTTCGCTGGCGGTGTTGCGGATGAGTGCTATGAATTCGTCGCCGCCGTATCGGCAGATGATGTCATCTTGCCGGTAGATGTGCCGAAGTTGGGATGCGACCTCGCGGATCCAGAAATCGCCGACCGTGTGTCCGTATGTGTCGTTGATGGTTTTGAAATCGTCGATGTCGACGAACATCAGCATCGCTTCGTCGTACGAATCCATGAGGTCGAAGTATTTGCGCATGTGCTTCCATCCCGCTTCTTTGTTCAGCAAACCGGTCATGCCGTCATGTTCGGCTTTGTACCTTGCTTTTTCGTAGGCGGCCTGTTGCGAGTAGAATCGCATGTTCATTTCCACGGTGTCCATGACGAACATAATCTGTGTGGAAATCACGATCGTCAAACATTGCAATGAAAAACTGTATGCCAGTGCTTGGTAGATGGTCGCCAATACTGGTAGCACGAAGAACGACATCATGGAAAGGAAAATAATGCGATCAAGATTCTTGCGATATGAGATCAACATGAAGAGGCATAATGCGATTCCCAAGACCGCAATTGCTTGCGAAAGAAGATAGAAATTACCGCGATGGTAAAGATTGTGGTCATCGAAATAGTAGAAAAGACCAGTGAATTGTGTGATGATAAGTAAGAGAATTCCAATTACGGATAATGCGTAGACAGCACGCAATGCGGCTGGTTTGCGATGCTGATGTTTGCTCACTGTCAACCAAACATAGGTTGCGAAGAAACTCATGAAAATATAGTTGATGCAGAATACTGAGAAATTGCTTATGCGAACCATATAGTATGCGGTTTTGTCTGCATCTACGCGAAAATACCAGCTGAGCGCGTCGGCTCCAAGAAGAAGCATGCAGGCGATCTGCATGAGTATTTTGATGCGAGTTCGTCTGGTTTTTTGCGGGGTTGCAATGAAAATTCCGCCTGCGCAAATCAGACATATGAAAATGCCCCACAACTCCATGCAGATGTGGAACATGGCCCTGACTGTCATTATCCTCCACCCCCCCCCCTCGACGCTGCCTGCGTCGAAAACTTGCCTACCTCTTTCGTGTGCCATGATACCTCTAAATAGGGGAGCGTTACCCCGAAATGACAAAAACAGGAATCCGCAGGCGAATATCCATGCCTCTGTCATACGGGCTATCATATAGTTTGTGCGTTTGAATGTGGAGAAGGTGATTGATGTCAGCAAGGCGGAACATGTCCCGAGCGCTTAGTCGAGAGGAATCATATCAGAACGGTCATTTAACGCGCACGGCGTTTATTTCCATTGCGATTCTTACATTTATTACGTTCGTCGGTAATTTCACGCAATTGCAGTTGAGTGCCGCGTTGCCGACGATCGTCAGTGATTTTGGTATTTCCGTTACGACCGGTCAGTGGCTGACGTCGATTTTCCAGCTGGTCATGGGCGTGATGGTGCCGCTTACGGCATACCTTACGAGACGTTTTTCGACGCGCGAAATCGTGCTTGTTTCCATGGTTGTGTTCACGATCGGTTCACTGTTCGCTTGGCTTGGTCCAACTTTTTTGATGGTGCTGATCGGGCGTTTGCTCGAGGCGGTTGGCACGGGTGTGATGTGGCCGGTGTTGCAGATCACGGTGTTTTCGATTTATCCGCTGTCTCGCCGTGGTTTCGCAATGGGTACGGTTGGCATGGCGATGAGCGTGGCTCCGGCGATCGGCCCGACGCTTGGCGGTGTGCAGACGGACTTGAACGGTTGGCGTTCAATTTTCCTCACGTTGACCATTATCGGCGTAATTTCGCTGCTTCTTGCCTATTTTGGATTGCATAATTTCGGTGAGAACGATAAAACCGCGAAGGCTGACTTTTTTTCCGTTGGACTGTCTATTTTCGGTTTCGGCGGGCTAATGTTCGGCTTTACGAATATTGAATCGTATTCGTTTGTAAATCCGGTGGTTTGGCTGCCAATGGTGATTGGCGTTGTGGGAATTATTTGGTTTGTGCTCCGCCAGATTCATGGCGCGCGCAGGCAGATTGAAAATCCTGAAGCGCAGCCGCCACTGTTGAATTTGAGCGTGTTGAAGAATCGTAGTTTTACTGTTGGCACGATCACGGCCGCGCTCTCGTTCTTCGCGTTCAGTTCGATTATGGTGATCATGCCCCTGTACATTCAGGATTGCCGTGGCTATTCTGCTGCGATTAGCGGCTTGGTGATGCTTCCGGGTGCTTTGGGCCAGTGCATTTCGCAGTTTTTCGGTGGTAAGGTGCTTGACCGTTTCGGCGCACGTCCGGTGGCGTTGATAGGCACGATTACCTTGTGTTTCGGCACGGTCATGATGAGTTTGATTTCCATGACTTCGTGGATTTGGTGGGTGTCGATTTGGCAGTTTGTGCGCCAGATCGGCATGGGTTTCGTGTTGATGCCGATCACCACATGGTCACTGAATTGTTTGGAACCGGAAGAGGTGAGCGCCGGATCCGCGGTGACGAATACGGTTCGTCAGATTGCGGGCGCGATTGGCGCTCCGGTGTTGGTGATTTTGATGGAGACGTTCACGTCTCTTCGTTGGACTGCGCTTGGTGGCACAAAAGCCGTGTATGCGGCTGCCAACGTGTTCGGCATTCAGTGGGCGCTTCGTATCAGTGCAGCAATCTGCTTCGTGATGGTGCTGATGGTGTTCTTCGGCGTGCGCGGCCAGGGTGCCGGTTCCACGCATGAAACCGTGCAACGCGCCCTCAACCGTAGGCGTGCCGCCTGACCGTGCATGCTGCGACGGCTACTCCTCTTCGTTGGGCTTGTATTCCACTACGCTGAGGGCCACCACGCCTGCGCTGGTGTGCACGAACACATTGGCGCTCCCGCCTACGGCTTCCAAGCCTTCCACCAAGTGTGAGATCGGCTCGGAATCAAGCACCGGCAGCACTTGCGCCACACCGTCTGCGTCGGTGACGGTGAGCGTATCGTCCAAATATCCGGAGGCGAGCGTTTCGTCGATGGCGCTTTCGAATTCGGCCAGCTTGCTGATTTCCTCTTCGGCGGCCTTGTTTGCGGCCACTTCCACAGCTTGCGCCACTTCTTCTCGCATTGCTTCTTCGCTCATGATTGCCTCTTTTTGCTAAGCGCCGTTTTGTAACCTATAGATTATCGGATGAACGTATCAGAACGATTCCAAATGCCGGAAAGTGTCCATATAGTGGCACTTTTGTGAAAGCGTCACCCTCAATGCGCGCGGGAAACATATGCGGGGATGAACGCGGGTAGCGTTCACGAGAAGAGATGTTGTGAGAGATGTTGTGAAAAACGATGCGTAAGACTATCGGTTGCAACATGTGATTGCATACGATTGCGGATTGCGCGGAACAGGAAGATGAAACGGAAATATGGAATGGGAAAGGAGTGCGCATGACTCGACTTGGCAACGTTCAGCGCAATGAAACGCGTCGCGAAACGCGTTCAACGTTGCTGACGGCTTTGCTTTGGTTGGTCACCGCGGTCATTGTGGTGGCGATGTTGTTGCGCATGCTGCCGAATAATCTTGATGGCAAACGCTATGTGCCTCTGGTTGTTGCGCTGATGCCGTGGCTGGGTTTGCTTTCCGCTGTGATTGCGGTCTTTGCTCTGACAATTCGCCGTATCGGCAAACGAAGGGCGTTGGCTGCATTGAGCGCGGTATGCGTGGTCATACAGGTCGCTTGGCATTGGGGGTATATTGTGCCGGCTGCCAACCCTGTCGCACAGTCCATGGCAACGGTTCGTGTTATGACGTTCAACACGAAGCAGGGTGTTGCCGATGCACAACAAATCGTTGAAACAATACGCGAAGAGCATATCGAAGTCTTGGCAATGCAAGAGGTTTCTTCGGATTTGCTGAACAGATTGAACGATGGGGGAATCGCGGATTATCTTCCATATTCCGTTACTCCGCAGCTTACATGGCATGATAATGGCGGTGTGAATGTGCTGTACAGCGCGCATCCATTGCAGGAAACAACTGAGAATCTTATTCCCATAGAATCAAGCAGTATCCCTGCTGCAACCGTTGCGCTCAACGGAAGAAATGTGAGATTCGGGTCGGTACATCCTTTTTCTCCGCGTCCCAGAAATCAAGGTTTATGGAATAAAAGTTTGGATTCTATCGCTCAATTACGGCATTATGACAATAATGAATCATATGTTTTGATGGGTGATTTTAATGCCACATGGGATCATGCGAGTTTCAGATATTTGCTTGGTGATCGTTTCACTGACGCTGGTCAGAGTGCGGGAGAGGGCCTGCATATGACGTTCCCTGCAGTATTTCCGATTGCTGAAATCGACCATATTATTTACGACAAAGGCGTGCATGCAACTGATCTTGCAACCAAACGGATTCAAGGTTCCGACCATCTCGCACTGCTTGCCACCCTAACCATTGCATAGCGGCGGAAAGTGGCGGCGGAAACGAACTTCCGCGATAAACCTACAACTCAAGAAGCCCGCTCCTTTGTCGGGGTGTGTATGTTTCCTGCGGTATTTCCTAAGGGGTAAAACGGTTAAACCCCAAATTGTAATATCTATACCTGAGGTAAGATTGAGGATTGTAGTTTTCATTAGTTAGGTAGAGATACAAAGGGGTGTGCGGTATGCATATCATGTTCGTCTGTACAGGCAATATCTGCCGGTCGCCTATGGGCGAACTCTTGCTCACTCGCTACCTCGCTGGCACCACTGTGCAGGTTTCTAGCGCCGGCACGCGTGGCCTTCCGCGATGCCAGATGGATCCGTCCAGTGCCAGACTTATGACCAGCGTCAACATTGAACCAAGCGGATTCCGATCCCGCAGACTCACCCGATCTATGGCTGAGAGTGCTGATCTGATTCTCTGTTTCGAGAAAGAACAGCGCAAGGACATCGTTGCCCTCGCGCCAGGCGCAGTCCGTTATACATTTCTGCTTAACGACTTTGCCAACATGTGCCAATACTGCGCGCAAAACGGCATGGTAAGCGGACGGACCATCCAGGAGCGCCTCGCTTCCGTTATCAAAGTCTCCTCCATGATTCGTCCGATGCTGCCCACTCCCAAAGACATCGCTGACCCGCACGGCAAGTCATTCGACAAGTTCCGTATCGCGGCCAACCAGACCAATAATGCTCTGCGAACCATGCTGAAAAGCATGAAAAAGCATTACAGCATGGATATAGCGCCTGTGCGCTCGCAGATTTGTTCTGGGCAGTCCACTAATACCTACAATATGTGGGCTTAGATGGCAGTGGCCGTCATGGTCGACGATTTCGTGCCGGTGCTTTCAGTCAGCGCCGGCCCGAATCGGTCAGTACTGGTAATTGACTTCGTTAGTCATTTTGCCGGATGGCGTCTGATCGATGGTCAGGTCGCTTTCGGCCTTCGGTGAGGTGGTCACGTCGAAATCGAAAGTCACGCTTTCCCCAGGGGCGATATAAGCCACATTGGTGACCAGTTTTTGATCATCCATCACAGCATTGCTTTGATCTCGCACATCTCCGGATGAGGTGATCTCGCTGATGGAACCACCCTTTGGCGCGTAAAACAGCATACGCTGCGCAGACGTTCCCGGAGCCGCAACAGGCTTACCCGTTACACCCGCCTGCTCGCCGCCCAGAATATAGCCGGTGCAGGTGGCCATTTCGCTGGAAGTCAGCGTATTGGTCAACGTGTAGGTGACATGGTAGGTTTTCGACCCATCGGCATTCTGACCGGTTTTGGTAATCTGTGCCTTGCGGTCGATATACCATCCCAACTTCGACGGATTCTGTTCGTTGAGGTAAATGCCCACTTCCGGATCGGTTTCGCTGTCTGGAGTGCCCTTGGCGAGTCCGGCACCTTGGAAATATTTGGCTTCATCATCATGGAACGTGTATGCGTAGAAATGGCGGTTCTTAGTTAATTCGCCGATGCTTTGAGCTACCTTCATCATCTTGGCAATGTCCATGTTGCTGAAAGCCTTGTTCATGATGGTGGAGGCGATGTATTCGAAATACGTGTCTTGTAGAGATACAGGAACTTCCTTATAGATAGTGTTGAGCATGTATTCAGCGGTATTTTCGCTGGTGAGCACAGTACCGTTTTCCAACGTTACATTGCCGTTGATCTCCACCATTTTTTGAATGAACACAGGATCGACAGATACGATACCGTCAACATCGCAAGCATATTGGGAGCGCTGCCAGGCTTCATTCATCATTTCTGCATTGCGGGCGATGTCTGGCACTGCGAACGTATCGCGAATATCGAAGGAGAATCCCAGAGGCCCTTTGAACACGGCATGTTCCGAAGCATTGCCATTACTGCCGTTAATGAAGTCTTCATTGTGATGGAACTCACCGACCTGAATTTGTCCATGATCGGTCTGCAACGTGCCCATGGAGCCCACCAGTCCGCCACCGGAACGTTGTTCGGAAGTGGTCTGTGCCACCAGCAGATACGTTCGGGCACCGTTCTGTCCCAAGAAGGAGGGGAGCATCTGTAGCGCATTGTTCACTTGCTCCACCATGTCCGTAACCTTGGTGAACTGGCTGCGACTCTGCGAATATGCCTTCTTCACCATGCCGATACGTGGCTCAGGCAGATTGCTGAGCTTCGAATTCAACGACTTCACCTGTTTGCTTACCGAAGAGAAGTCGTCTTGCACATCCACGATGGGCTGAAGATTCAGCTGGCCATTCTCACCGCTGATCTGCGCGTTCGCAAGCTGTTGTACCACATCGGTGAGTGACGGCAGTGTTTGTTGCACCAAATCATCCACCACCTGCGTCATGCCCTGCACGTTGGTAACATCACCGCCCACAACCGGCATCTTCGACAGCATGTTCCACAGTGTTCCATTGGCAATATCTCTTGCCGCGGCGGTATGGGTCTGTGCCTGCTTGATCGCGGCATCCGACGCCTGCGCATCCTTCAACGTATTGACGTCGGTGATGGCCGAAAGAGACGAGACCGCCTGCTCCTCGTGAGCTTTGACTTCCTTCGCCTGCTTGTAGAAATTCAGACCGACGACGCCCCCGGCAATGATCAGTAGGATGAGCAGTGCCGTAATGACAAGCAATGTATTGCGAAGCTTGTGAGAACGGGCGGCGTGAGCGCTCGCATGTTGAGACATTAATCCCCCTCTGTTAGGTGTTCCAGCTTTTTATCATGGCACATTCGTATGGATGAATAGTGAAAAAGCGATTGCTGCCTGATAAAACAGACTCTATTTCTAGGGGGTAGGGTAGCATTTCCTAAGGTTTTTGACATACGGAGATGAGGGGTTCAGTGACTTCCGCAGAGAACACTAACGTCCAGCAGGTTGTCGTTGCAGATGATTCTGAAGACGGCATCACGCTGATGGATTTGATGCGTATCATTCGCAAGCATCTGGTCACCGCGGCCATCGTATTTGTGATGGTTTTCGCCGGGGTGACTGCGTACACCTTCTTGGTTCCGCCGAAGTATACCGCCACGGCTCAGGCTATGGCTACGTACAATGCTTCCCAGGGGGATGATGCGGGCATTAGCCAGCAGTACACGGGTGGCACGTACATCGCTGGCCAGATCACGTCGTATACAACGTTGGCAACCACCGAAACCGTACTTGAGCCGGTCATCAAGGATCTTGGACTGGATACTTCGGTGAAGAGTCTGGCCGAGCAACTGACTGTCACCAATCCTACGAACACCGCGTTCGTGAACATTTCCGCGGAAGACGGTGACGCGCAGCAGGCATCCGACATTGCCAATGCGGTGGCGGTGTCCATGCAGAACGTGATTCAAAACGATTTGTATTCCGCGGCAGATAAGTCTCCGGTGAAGATCTCCATCGTGCAGAGGGCGCGCGTGCCTGAAAGCCCGAGCTCGCCGAATAAGCCGCTGTATCTGGCGGTCGGTGTGGTCGCAGGTCTGGTGCTTGGCGTGTTCGCCGCACTGCTGAAAGACATGCTGAACACCAAGGTCGAGGAGACCTCCGACGTGCGCAGCTTGGTTGGGGCATCTTCCTTGGGTTCCGTGCCTCAGGATAATTCCCTGGGTGAGAAGCGTCCAGTGCTCGTCAGCCAGCCTAATGGCCCTATTGCTGAGGAATTCCGCCGTATACACACCAATATCGAATTCTTGCAGACCGATAAGGTTGCGGGCAAGGGGCAGCTGCTGGTCATTACCAGTGCGCAGCCTTCTGAGGGCAAGACCACCGTGTCAATCAACGTGGCTGCGGCCTTGGCTGAAGATGGTGCTCGCGTGCTGCTGGTCGACGCCGATTTGCGCCATCCTTCCGTTGCACATCATTTGGGTCTTGAAGGTTCGGCCGGTTTGGCGCACGTGCTTTCTGGCCAGATGTCTCCGAAAGATGTGGTGCAGAACTATTGGAAGCCGACTCTGCATATTCTTCCTGCTGGTAAGCGTCCGGCGAATGCTGGCGTGCTTCTTGGATCAGACACCATGCGCATTATGGTCGAGCAGGCTTTAACCCAGTACGATTACGTTATTATTGATACCGCTCCGTTGAGTGTTTCCAACGATGGTATCGTGTTCGGACGTTGGGCCAAGGGCCTGGTTCTGGTGACCGGTCGTGGCGTGTGCGAGAAGAAGGAACTCAAGGAGATTTCCGAATCCTTGCATACAGCCAAGGTTCCGGTGCTTGGTTTCATCTTCAACTATGCCGATCCGAAGAAGACGCATTCCAAATCGAACTACTATTACTACTACGAGGATGCTCCGCGGAAGAAAAGCCACAAAAAGTAGCCGCAAGTAGTGTATATAAGGCGTGAATATGAGACCGGAGCGTGAAGCTTCGGTCTCATGCCGTAATAAGGAATCAACATGGGTGACAACAACAATACTGTGCCGAATCTGTCGCATCTTGTTTCGTCGGGAGACTCTTCAGGCTCTCAGGGCGAGCAGCAGACCAAGGCGCAGTCGGCTTCCGAGCGTGATGTGGTGGATACGTTCTGGGATATTCCACTGATCACCTTTTCGGAAGTTGAGTCGGCTGTGGAACGTGGCGAGGCATCTGATGCGGCTTATGCGCAGGCTGCAGCCACAAGCATGACCGCTGCCACGTCATCCACGCCGGTGAGTGATGCGCCCACGGTAAACCTTCGTGTTGAGGATTTTCCGAATAGTGCAGGAAAGCATATTTCTGGTGCTGACAACGATTCCGCCTCGTCGTGCGAGCCTGATTCGATGTCTTCTTCGACCGCAACGCTCGATGTTGCACAGTCTGCTGATGCTTCACCATCTGCTGAATCTGCCGAGAGAACTGTTTCGTTTGCGTCTCCGGTAGAGTCGGCCTCTTCTGCGGATTCCACTATGCCGCTTTTTGTGGATTCCCCTGCCTCTGCTTCTACTACTTTCATACCTGAAAGCCTGCCCATGCCAGATGATCTGTCTGACATGGAAAACGATGAGCATGATCCATTGAAGCTTGTTCCGGTTCCGCCGAAGAAGTCACATCGCAAGACAATTATTATTACCGTTGCGATTGTGGCCATAGTGGCGTTGGTTGCCGCGGGCGTTGGATTTGGTGTTTGGCAGCGCCAGCAGTATGACCGGGGGCTTGAACGGAACGAACAGCACCGTACCGCGTTGAGCATGTGCCAAAAGTCTTCCAAGGCATATGAGAAGGCTATGAAGGAACACAAGTCGGCGTTGAAGAACGCTAAATCGTTGCAGAATGTGAAAAGCGATCAGGTTTCGGATACGAAAACGCTGACCACGTTGCAGTCTGCAGTGAAAGATGCGCAGAATCTTACAACGGTAGGGGAGTGCAGTGCTGATTTGAGCAACGCTGAACTTCGCCAGCGCAGTAAAGCCATGAACAAGCAACTGCCTACGTTGCAAAGCCAGTCCAAGACCTTGAATGATTCTGCAACAGCCGTTACGAACAGTCAGAAGGCTAAGGAAACGCAAGACAACGCTGATGCGCTGAAGAAGCTTGAAACAGCCATCAATAATGCGCAGTCACTGCTTGACAATAGCTTGTACCAAGTGGCGGATGATTCCACGCGAGTGACGTTGCAGAGTGCCATTGACCATGCTTTGGAATTGTTCAATGGCAACAGTACCGATACTAATGCCATTAACCAGTCGATAACGGATTTGCAAACCGCATCTGATGATGTGAATGCTTCCATGAACGCGTTGGCTGCGCAGAATCAACAGCAGCAGCAACAACAGAGCAATACGGGCAATTCATACAACTACCAGTACACGCGGCAGCCTTCCGGAGGATTGACTCCCCCGGCTCCTATTACACCTGGCAATAATCCTGGTTCTGGTAGTAATAACTCTGGTTCTGATGCCAAGCCTGACAATAACGGTTCTAATTCCGATTCCAGTAGTAATCCTGGTTCTGGTAGTAATCCTGGTTCCGGCAGCGGTTCTGGCTCTGGTTCGCAGACTCCAAGCGATCAGGGTGTGCTCTGAACCTTTTCGGGGTCGCTCTTGCCGAGCTTTTGAATTTTCTTCTGCCCTAAGGTGTTATGCACTGGGAAATAGTGGGGTATGACGCGGTTCATGGGGGTGTTTGCATCACCTGGATGGATCGCGTCGTTTTTTTGCGTGCAATACTGACGTATAAGTAAGAAAACTTTCCTATAGTATTTGAATTGTGGTGTATCTTTTACTATTGATTGTTATTCTTTACTTGTGTAAAGAATTTCTGGGGAATTGCTTACATGATTGCAATACTAATGATAGAGAGTTAGTTACTCTACTATTTGTCTAGTTTCTTTCGGCAGTCGATTTGCTTTTTATGTAGATTGCGTGAGATAATTTTTCAACGTTGTAATATTGTTATTTTGCTTTTCTTTATCCCTCAGGGCTGAGGGTGGTCTACACGCATTTCGGTGCGTTTGGAATAGTTAATCACCGCTCCATGCAAGGAACGATCATGTATAAGCATGAAAAGCAGGCGGTCGAACGCCTGCAATCAAATCACATTCATATGTTGTCAACGCTTTCGACAGCGATTATCGCGTTTTTCTTGATTATCTCATTATCGGGAACGATGTTGTTTCCCATGATGGCGTTTGCAGATGAGCCGCAGCCGGTCGCTCAAGTGGGCAACACGACCTATATGAGCGTGCAAGATGCGATTGGACATACGTCGATGAAGAACAATACGGTCACATTGCTTGCCGATACTACGGAAAGCATCACCGTCACCCCACCGAAGATGGTGCGCGGGGTCACGCTCGAATTGAACGGACATGCGCTCAACGCCAGCAATACCACGGCAATCACCGTTCCTGCGAACATGCAGCTCACCATCACCGGATCGGGCACGGTTGTCGGCGGAGATAATCCCGCAATCGACTGCCGTGGAGCGTTGCAGATTCAAGGTGGAAACTTCACATCGAACACCACGCTCATGCGGTTCGCGGAAACAAGCGGTGCCTCTGCCGAGGCCAGTATTTCCGCAGGAACATTCACCGCACCAACACTGATCGGCATGTTGGACGATGCGGAACACCTCGGCTATGTGAGTATTCGCGGCGGTGAATACCATGGCGCAATCCCCGCCGGGCTTGACACGCTTGTGCTCATGGGCGGCTCATTCTCCACTACGGAGAATCTCACACCCTACTTGGCCGACATGGTAGGCCTAATCCCAAACGGCGACGACGGCATGTTTGATATCAGTGAGCTGGCTATTTCAAGTGATTACCCCACGGTAGCACTTGAGCAAGGCTCAACCTTGCAGAATCTAACCAGCGACAGTCTGCTGGACCTCACCAGAACCAAACTGAACGGTATTTCCGACTATCGTCTCGTAGCGGATGCCGAGCAACTGCAAGCTCTAAACAAGCAGATCGAGCTCGCGCTGCAGGCAGTCGCCAAGCGAAAGGCATTTGATGCGGTAAGCCAAACCGTCACCATCACTGCAACACGCAATGCTGAAACCACCGATGGGGGAGCGGACCCGCAATTCCGTACCTCCGGCCATGATGAAGCCAGCACGCAAGTAACAGTGAACATCAAATCCATAGCCAAGCCAGAAGAGCCAGACAAGCCGAACGAACCTGGCAAGCCCGCCGAGCCCAAGCAGCCAGACATGCCCCGTACCGGCTCCGCAGTGCAGGCGCTCGCCGTCATCTCACTGCTGCTGGTGATCGCTTCCGCAATCTGCGCATACGCAACGGTCCATCTGCAGTCGTCGCGTCTGCACAACTAGTATTTTCCGTCTCTTTCTTGAGCTGTATAGACGCAAAACGTTGGTAATGCAGACATGAAACCACACTCCGATCATCGGATCCGAATTTCTTCAATCCGATGATCGGAAGCAAGGTTCAAGGTCAGCTCCTCGGTCTCAAAGTTTCCAATGGACTAAACACTGGTGGCTTGGTTCCGGGCTTTCTTTGAAGGACGACGTCGTCCATGGCGTACGGGTTTTCGGGTAGGCTCTGTTTTCAGTTCTAATTGCGTTTCTGACAGTTTGCCGGAATCGTACTGCTTGTTGAATTTTATATATTCCGATAGCAACAGTTTGATGGCGGCAAACTGGTCCAGAAGGTAGTCGCAGCCGCTCTGCGGGTCTTTGTACCACGCCGCGTGTTCATCGATTCGTCTCAGCACAGAGGCTGCTTGGTCGTCTGTGTATCGCCTCATTCCAGCACTCTTGACCAAATTGATATGAGATAGAAGGATGCAGGAAAGATCATGTATCAAAGGATCTGATTGCGCAAGATAAAGAGTCTTCTCCCTTACCGGGTTGTCTGTCGCGAGAAAAATAGGCATCAAACTATCCAAGACTTTTGTCTTTTTGATGGTGGCCGCTGGTGGGATAAGAAGACAATTATGATGCGAGGCCGCATTGCGTAAGAGCCTTACTCCGTAGAGCAAAGAATACGTCATATCATAAAACTTGCGATGCTCGAGAAAAGAACTGTAACAACGTATAAGACTGTTCAGAGTGCAAGTCTCCCAGAACAGCCACACTGGTTTTTGATCCAGATACTTATTGATCATTCCTTCCGTATAAACCGATTTTTTGTAATCATCTTCTGGAACAAACGATCTGCCATGTTTGGCATAGTAGAGGTTTTGATCTTTTTCGTAGTCGGCAATTACTTGGTATCCGTCTTCTTGGACTCTTGAAATTAAGTTGTTGAATCGAATGCGCAACGCATGTTCTATATCGCCTGTCATGCGAAGAATCAACATTCTAAGCTTAAAATCGATAGTTGATATATCTTTAAGATAGGCAAAATCCAGCTTGCTGTAGTTGCCTTGTTGATCGCGTTTGAAGTTCTTGTCAAAGGCTTTGATTTTGAAGAAGTAAGTATTGTTTCGTAGGAAAGATTCTGCTTCCGCCTTGGAGCAGAGTTTGAATTCAACACCATGGCTTTCTAAAAGATCGCACTGTTCTTTAGTGTTCAAGGCGATCCTATTTTTACTTGCCGATACGTTTGACGCCGATCGCATCGTTTGCGCTCCCTAAGAAAAAAGTGGATAGCCATAACGACTATCCACTTTTGGAGGACCGCTTCACATTCATAAGAATCGGTCGAGTCGCTCCACGTACATGTAAGTGGACAATTTACATGAAGAAATCGTTTTTGACAAATCGACACGCCGTAATGGGTGCTTCTTTACTACTAAAACCATGCCTGCGCAAGTCACGTTAGTCGGACAAAATCCGAGTTGTGCAGGTGTAAAACGCGTCTTGTGCGGGCGGGCTGTGGGTGTCTGCACAAGTCACGTTTCACACTGCCGGACGGTCAGCCTGACGACTGGTTTACTTTTCAGTTTCGTCGTCGAACGTGATTTCAGCGTCGGCTTCCTGGTAAATCTTGATGTTAGTGTTCATGTCGATTTCTTCTACGATCCAGGGTTCGCTTTGCAGTTGGCATTGCATCTTGAATTCGTCGAAACGGTTACGTCCGTCCATGCCGCGTAACGTCACCACAATGCCGAAACGAAGACCATCTCCTGCGTTCTTTCCGACGTTGCCATTCTTGTCTACTGGAGGGTCGAAGCGTTCGGTTTTGCGGATTTTGAAACCCCAGTAAGGAATTCCGTGCGAAACACGCGGTCGGAAGCTGCGTTTTTCGATATCACTGACATGTTTCACATTGTCCCATTTGCGATACATTTTCCGAGCCGTATCTTCATAGGTTCGAGCGAAAGGATCTCCTTGTATGTTGTTGTCGAGTGAGTCGATACCGCTTGTCTTCATGCGTCCGAAGTGGAAATCAAGCTCGGTGTCGGTGTAATCCACGCCTTGCCTTTTATCGCATTTTGGAAAATAGCAAAGCGTGGCTCTGGCCATGTATGGGTATTTTCCATCTTTCATTGGCACGGGAATGTTGTAGTTGTATGTTTCGAAAGTGTCGATGGTTCCTTCCAAAACGAATCGTATTTCGTTAGAAGGGGTTTCCAGAATGTCTTCAATTCGGGTGGGGACAATACCATATCCAAGCTTGATATTGTCCGCGGAAATTGGCTCCCAGCCGGAAGCTGCGTCGATAATCAGTGCTTTGGCTGCTTCACGAGAAAGATGCATGACGTGGACCAGATATGCTAGTTTTCGTGTGATCCAAGGCGCGGCAAAGGAGGTTCCTCGTGTGGTCGCCACTCCTCCTGGAGACCACACAGCCATCTCGCCGTAATTGTCTCCACCAAAGTAGGAGATATCTGGTTTCCGGAAGAAATGTAATACCGGTCCCTCTCTGGTATAGCTTGCGGGCTCTCTGAGTATGGAAGTCGCATTGACCACTAAAGCGTTGACGGAATCTGCCGGGGCGCCGATTCGTTTGGGGGTATCTGGGGAATCTTTAGAAGTCTTATTCGTCCCTGCCACCACGAAGATAACGCCGTATTTCTCTTGAAGTTCATCCAGCATTGCGCCTTCGGGGGATATGGTGTTTTCGAGTGCTTCCTCTGTTGATCCGAGGCATAGGTTCCATACGGTGATGTCTTGATTCGTTTCCACGATGTGCCGTATGGATTTTAGAATGCTGAAAGAGCTATTTTTGCCATTTTTAGCGACCGCAAAATGACGTACGCGAAATCTGCCGCAACCGTCTTCCAGAGCAGGATTCAGGGCAGGGCCGTCCACAATGATGGAATCGACTTCCGTGCCATGCGCATAGTCTTCCGGATCGACCCCCAATTGCGGGTCGATCAGATCATCGTGATACTCAACCCAATCGGCAAAATAAGCGGTTTCATCAAATCGTGTGTCAATGACGCCGACAATCGGCTCGTTATGCGGTGGCGGAACGGAAAGGCCGTATTCGTTTTGAGAGTCTCGTGCATCCTGCGGATTCTGCTTAGTGCTTGTCTCAACTTTCAGATCCAAGATGTTTTTTTGCGCCATGGCAATCAGATATGGCGCAGTTTCAGCCAGCTTGCTGTACTGTTCTGGCAACAGGTTGATGGTTGTCGGATCGAGCAGACTGGTTGAGATCACATTGATGCCAAGGGAATTCAACAGTGACACTGTTTGGCTGGCGTCTCGCCCCGTATCATATAGCGTCACCAAAGCGCGATACTTCGGATTATTTATTACGGACCTCACGTCGAAATGGTCAACGAAATATATGTCGCGAATGAGCTGTGCGAAAGTTGTTTTGCTCAGTCCTGCGCGTTCGTCGATTTTGTCGAGACCCGCTTTGGTAATTGTGGCAAGTTGTTCGTCGTTGATGGAACCGCCATGATGTTCCAGAATCGTTTTGCACGCTTCCAAGTCAGTAAGCGTCGAATCGATAGTGTCCATGGTCACGTAATGCGTGATGATGTGACGCATGCGCGTACCGATTTGGCTGGAACCATGTTCGGATCCGTCATAAGTGCTGAGTTTGCTTTCGATTGGCTCAAAGCGCGCGCCAACTATGGAATCATTAGCTCGCTTCCCATGACCGGAAAGAAGTTGTTTGATCCTGTTACTTTTAGCCACAACCTGCCTGTAGTGCACTTCAACCAGAGGATTGATAATCGGCGGTTGCTCTCTCCAGTAATCACGTACTGTCTGAAGGCTTGCGATTTTCGCTTCCATATCGTTCATATCGACTGATTTGCCTACTGGCAGTGCTGGAGCGCCGGGGCGTTGCGCTCGCCGAGTCTGGAGTTTGCCTTTGAGTACGAGCGTATTATTCATTGCTGGCTTCCTTGATTTCTCGAGCTACGGTGCTGCGGGATATTCCGGTTAGGATTTCAATCTCACGCAAGGTGAAGTTCTGATCATGCAGTGCATGTATGTCTTGGATGGTTTCAGAGCCATTGGGTACCAAGGCGGTGTATAAACGCCGCAAGTAGTCGTTTTCGTCGTCAGGTTTACTGAAAGCGATGGATGAGCGGATAATGTTTTTCATTTCTCCTGGGTAGGGGAGTATGCCTGCGTTGGCGAGGATTTTTTTGAACAGTCGCGTATTCTTCCCGATGAACGAGAACTGTTTCGAATATCCGTTCAGGATGCTTACGGCGATGTCAGAGCGATCTTCGCTCGTGTATCTGCCGAAGTCGATTGTGGCGTCGAACCGGCGGATGAAGGCTTTGTCGAATTTGGAGTACAGGTTTGTGGTGGCGAACAGCATGATTTGCTCTGACAGTTCGTCCATTTGACTGAGCAGCATGGATGTTGCTCGACCCATTTCACGTACGTCTCGGGAGTCGATGCGGTCTAATGCGAGGGCGTCGATTTCGTCGAATAGAACAACCATTTGCTCGGGTTGTGGGAATTGATTGATTTCGTTGAAGAGTTTCGTGATGTTTTTGGCGGTCTGGCCGAGTCTGCTGTCGATGATGGATGCGAAGTCCACTACGTAAAGTTCTCGTTGCAGGAGAGAGGAAATCTGTTTCACGGATTCGGTTTTTCCTGTGCCCGCGGGGCCGTGGAAAAGGAAACGATGTATGCCGATGTTGCGCCCGATGGCATTGAGCACGCCTTGAATGTCGTTTGCGATGGGTTCCGGCAAGGGGAGTGATGTTCGCACAACTGTTCGTTTTGTGAGAAATGTGGAATCGAGTTCTATGCTTGCGGATTGTGGAACGAGGGTGTTCGCGTTTGAGATAAGCGCGAGGATGTATTCGGATAGTTGGGTGTCTCCGGATTCGGCGAATTCCTTGGCGATATTGTATGCTTGGGTGCGAAAAGCGGCGTCGTTGTGCTCCGTGTGATAGCGGATGAGATCCAAAACGTCTTTCTTTTTCATATGTGCCACGCTCCAGTAAAGCCTCGAAGGGTAATACTATCTCCACTATAGCCATTAATATAGACGATATGTGTCTTAGATTGGCGAAACTTGTCTCAAGCTGTTTCGTGTGGTATGGTCTTTGCGGGGCTTCATCCGAAGCCTGGAAACAAAAAGGTTCCGATCTGCTGGAACAGGTCGGAACCTAGGAAAACGAGCCTCTCGAACTCGTAGGTGTCTGCACGACGCTACAAAACTACCGCAATGGTATGTCAAAACGGTTGAGAGGGGCTCCTGACAATGAAAGGAGCTGCAATGGCAGCTGTTTTCAAGCCGGGCGAAGATAATAAACGCCCCGGCGAATATGTGGAAGTTGGTCCCCGCGGTGGGGCGGTGCCGGATGCTCGCGTCGTGCATATAGATGCGGGCGATCGTCTTCCTCCTACACAGGAAGAAGGTCATCGCTGGAGGCGACGTTCCTGAGATACTGAAGGGTTTGTTTTTCGTGCCGCGAATTGCGTTATGAAGAACAAACCTTTTTAGGTGGGGCTGGTGACGTTTTGTTGGACTCGTCGTTGATTCCATCACTACCAATCATGCCACAAGACCGAGCTCGTGTCGACGGTCCATGATGCCCGTGTCCGGACTCCGTCTTGATCCTCCTGTCCCGATACCAGACCATGTACTCGTCCAGCATGCCGATGAATCCGTCCATCGAGACCCCGGCGAAGCTCCGCTTGCCCGCCATCGCGCCCGGAGGCCACCACTGCCACCATGCGAAGGCCGGTAAGGATAAACACGCCGGGCTCGGAGCGGAGGCGGCCGATGCGTTCGCCGCGTCCAAGAGTCGTTACGGGTACCGCGGGATCAAGGCCGCTCTCAGAACCGGCGTCCCGGAGAAGGTGACCGGACGGATCATGGCCGAGGACGGGCCCGTGGCGCATGTTCCCAGACGTCGCGGGCACGGTTCCTACGGGGGCGGGACGAATCCCGCCCCCGGCACCCCGATCACCCGGGACTTCACCGCCGAACGTCCCAACGAGAAGCGGCTGACGGACATCACCGAGATCAAGGCGGCTGATGGCAAGGTGTATCTCTCGCCGGTGATCGACTGCCACGACGGCAAGATAGTCGCCTACACAGCCGGATACGGCCCCAACGTGCAGCCCGCCGACACCATGCCGGAGAAGGCGGCCGCCACGTTGCCCGAGGGCGCGCGTCCTCGGGTGCGTTCCGACCGTGGCCGTCACCATAGGCGGCCGGGATGGCTGGAACTCATGGAGCGGTTCGGGCTGACGAGATCGACGGGCGCGAAGGGCCGTTCGCCGGACAACTCGGCCGCGGAGGGTTTCTTCGGCGGGATGAGGGTCGGGTCCGTCCGCCCCGGGCGGTGGGAGGAGCACACCCGTGGGGAGGTGCTCGCGTTGATCGACGGGTACACCCACTGGTGCAACCACGATCACATCAAGCAATCGCTTGGTTGGGTGAGTCCGGTAGAACCGGCTGAGCCATGGATTGGCTGCGTGATTAACTCCAAGAAAAACGTCCGCACCCTGTTGCCGAGTTATGGGCGTTTTTTGCCTATGGCCCACCACATCCAGCGTTGTATGAAAAGGTTCGCGAGGGTCAGCAGCACGAGCGCAAGGGCGGTGGCCGCGAGGCCCGCGAGAAGCTGTGAAAACCACGGTGTGGACGCCACGTTGATGCCGATGACTCGGAAAAGCCCGATTTTCATGATGTTGAGTGTCAATGCGTTCAGCGCGTAATAGCCGAGGCTGTAGCGGCCGATATAGGCCAGCATCCGGCATGACCCCACCGCGATGCACAGCCAGATGACGGCGAACGTGCCAAGGAATGCCGCCGCGACCGATGCGGTCAGCAGCGCCGGACCATCCGGTATGATTCCGGCCACGGCCGGTACCGCTAACGTCAGGAACACTACGGCCGCGCAAGCTGACGATACGCCCGCTCTTCTGCGCGGAATGGCTTTGAGCCATTCCTTCAGCACGTATCCGACGCACATATAGCCAGCTGCCTTGACTCCGGCCACAATCTGGAAGGGTAGTGCAGGCCATCCGGTCTGGGACGAGACGAATGTCGACAGGATGACGGACGCCATTCCAATAGCGGCAAGCACGCGCCCGTCATCAGTCAGGCTGGTCAGCCCGTACATCAGGCATTCGCCCACGAAGAACGCCATGAGGAACCACAGTCCGTTGCCCATGACGAGCACGTCGAGGAACTGGTGCGCAATACCGTAGTCGTGGCTCGTCTGGAAGGTCGCGCGCATGGATGGCATGAGCAGTATCGCGAACGGTTTGGCGAGGAAGTACAGGGAGAACACGTAATACGGCACCAGCAACGTCTTGGCCTTGCGCGCCAGGAACGCCTTGAACCCGCCCCTCCTACTGAACGTGAGCCCCCCCCCAGTAGGAAGAACAAGGGCATGTGGAACAGGTATATCGCGTCGATGGGCGCGTCCAATGCAGGCAGCCACACGCTTTCGCCGTCACCGTTCCTGAGGTGGCCGAAACTGACCAGTACGATGCCGACACCCTTGGCCACGTCGATCCACTCGACTCGTTTGGAACCACTCATTCCGCATCCTGTTCCGCTAAGTTCCTGAATTTCATGAATGCGCCGAAGCGCACGATAAAGGTCGTGATGTTGGTGCTGGAGAACACCACGCATACCGTCAGCGGTGTGATGTTCCCTGTCAGCCACAGAACCGCGCAGGCCGTAAGATTCACGATCGCGCTGACCATGATCGCCGCGTTAGCCCAGGTCGCCTTCCCGATCGGCGAGAGCGCTGGATAGCCGAACATGAAACTGAAATATCCGAAGAACACGCCGACCATCAGTATCCGCAGGAACCCGCCAGCGCTGGCGTACTGTCCGCCGAGAATCAGCACGCACAACGGCGTCGCCAGCACTTCCACCAGCCCACACGCGAGGAACCAAAGGATGCCGCCCCGCAACACTATGCGGTAGAACAGCCTATAGTCCTTCTTGTTGACCATCGACGGGTAGAGTGCGTCGCCAAGCGGCGGAATCATCTGCTCTCCGGCGGACGACAGCTTGGTCGCGCCGGAGTACAGGCCCATCTCCACGGATTCGGGGCTGTAGCGCATGCCAAGGAAGATGGATCCCAATGATCCGTTGATGCTCACGGATATGCGGGATATGAAGAACCAGAAGCTGTCTTTCAACGCTTCCAGCATTTCCCTCATGGTGGTGCCGGTCGCCTTCAAACCGTCGCGTTTGAGCAGGGAGAACGCCCACAGGAGCGCGATGGTATCAAATACGATCATCGAGACGGGATAGATGATCAGGGTGTCGTCGCCCTTCACGAACAACAGCGTCGCCACCAGGATTCCGGATTTTGCGGACACCGCGCGGATGGTAATGTCCTTCATGCGTTCGATGCCTCTGAAGTAGGCGTCCGGAAGCAGTGCTTTGGCGATCGAGTCCACGAAGAACAGCAGTATGATCACGAAATGGCCGCGGAGCATGTCCACGAACATCGCGCATGCCAAGAACACGGCCGATGCACCACATGCCAGTAGCAGCTTGGTGTACGTCATCGTCGAGATGGTTCGGGACATTTTGGCCTTGTCGTCGCGATGCACGGAGATGGTCGCGGTGGTCGACAGCTGGAAACCGTACTCCACCACCATCTGGAACACCAGGCAGAACGACGTCGCGAATCCGATCACGCCGAACTTCTCCACGCTGAGCACACGTGACAGGTACGGCAGGAGTAATAGTCCGATCAGATAGTTTGAAAACGTGAGCGCGTATAGGAACAACGCATTCTTAAAAATACGCGAATGTGATTTGTTATTCGTAGCCTTCATTGTCTTTCGGTTAACTCATCTAGCTAATGTTTTAGATTCGTGCATAAGAAATCAGCAGTTCCTATTTGATGACTGTCGTGATTTGATTTCCTGTATAACGAACAGATGCGCATGTGCGAGTTTCCTCAAGGAAGTTACCGACCTCAATATACATGACTGGCACTTCGTTATCAGGGAGATTCAGAAGTTTGCGGGTATCCTTATCTGCTTTTGCCGTGAACATGGTGTTCAGAGGGCAGGAAGCAAGTCCTAAGGATTCAAGCGACAAAAGAAGGGACATGCCAAAAAGTCCGCCGTCAGTGAACCCCTCATTCCGTTCATAGGATGTGATGAACGATCGCAGGTCGGAAGTAATGAGAATAAGGGCAGGGGGTGCCGCATATCCTCCCACTCCTCCTTGGATAGCCAAAGCCTTAGTGATGATTTCAGGGTTTAGGATCAGATGAACTCGAGTTGGTTGTCTGTTGCAGACGGACGGTGTCCTCATAGCCATGTCAATGGCTTGCTCGATGAGATTAACATCTACTGGCTCATCGGAAAACTCTCGTACCGAATGACGGTGTTCATTAAGTTGAGCGTAAGGTAGGAGCGAGTTGTTAGCTTTTGTTGACCGTCGGATGACGATGCTTCCTCCGCGTGATGGATCTGCGGACTTAATATGATTCCATTGCTCGTTGGTGAAAAGACTTTTTTGCCATGAGATATCCTTGCCCGCGCGAATATGGCGTTCCATGTACTCGTGTAGTGCTGACATCGACTCTTGAAATACGGTGTTTTCCTCATAGTTGCTGTCGGCTAGCTCTAAGCTCTTGAGCATGGCTGGAAGTTCGAGAAACACTTTGCGTCCAAAGCCATATCGAAAATCGCTATGGCTGAGTCCTTTTTCTATCTGATGGCTCAGGAACATGATTCGTGTTTCCAACTGTGTGAGCTCGGTAGAGGCAACACGGGAGTAGTTTCGGTTATATCGATATGCCTGAAGAATGGAGTCTTTGTAAAGATGAAGCGTTTGCCGTAGATTTCGTATTGCTGACGCTATACGACGCGGGACGCACGCGTGAAACACTGCCCTGAGCTTCTCACTCATTTGAATCCTCCAATTAAGTGTGAGTGATGAATAATCATTGTTTGTTTGCGAGTACTGCTTGCTGCATGTTGGTGAGGTATTCGTCGACTCTCGTGCGCTCTGCGCCGAGTATTCGTTCGACCTTGGCGAAGTCCACATGCCGATTAATCACGTCGAAGTCGTCATATCCGTCCACATGACGCTGCTCGGAGTCCACGAGCTTCAGGAACTCGGAAAGCCTTCCGGAATACTGGCCCGGGTAGATGCAAATTGGCTCGGTTCCCATGTTCATGGAGAATGCGGTCGCGTGGAATGAGTCAGTCAGCACGTATTTCGCGTTGTCCACAAGGGAAACGAAATCGAGGATTTCAGGCACTACGAGGCTTTTACCGTTGCGGAATACTTGGTCCACGCGGGTGCAGAATCGGTAGATAGGCAGGCCTGTTCTGCGTGACAGTTCATCCGCATATCCGTCGAACTCTTTGCTGCGGTTCAGGTTGTAGATAAGGATGTAGTCGCCTTTAACCCGCGGTTTCGTGGCGATGGAACGCCAGAACGATGCCGGCATCGCCAGCGTGGGGTCGACGATTTGCACAGCGTTGTGGTATCCGTACTGATTGTTCAGAATATCAACGCCGCTCTGCTCTCGTACGGAAATCATGTCGAAACGATCAATGTACTTCTTCGACTGGTTGACTTCGTTCTCGTCGAGATGGTTTCGGCCGAAGCTGGACGCATATGCGTACTTGGGTTTTCCGTCAGGGGCAAAGTCCAGATAGAAGCATGGAATGACTCCCTTGTTCCATCCGGAATTCCACACTTGGTCACTGCCGGAAACGTACACGTCAGCGAAATCGTTGAAGTTTTTGAAATCCGATTCGCTGAGATACGTCTTTTCCGTGAGGTTCAGATATTTGCTGCGGAAGCCGTCGAACACTTTCTTCCATAGCAAGTAGGTTGGCAGGAACGCTAGGGCCTTTACCGGATTGCTTTTGGCGAAGGAGTTGACCAGGCCTTTGCCATACGTGTCGGGACGTCGATAGTCGATGAGAACGACGTTGTCGAAATACTGCTTCAGCTTCTCCTGCGTGGCGTATGCCTGAAGCTGTGTGCCGTAGTTGTCGACTTGATGGAGCGTGATTACCGCCGCTGTTGTCATGATTGTTCCTTTCCTGTCGTGTCGGGTGCTCCAGCCGGACCGGCCACAGTCCTGTTTCGTTTGGCCTCGTAGTAGCGACTCCAGATGGCGCGATAGCACCAGAAGCCGGGAAGCAGGGCGAGAATGCCGAGCTTGTCGCGCTTCGACGCCCTGCGATCGCGCAGCACGGTTGGTGCAACCGAGAGGACCTCCCGGCGCAGTCTTCGGGCGAGGTCCTTGTCTTGATGACTAGTGTTGACCATCTGGGAAAGCGTGGAGAGGCGCACGTACGCCCGCTTCTCAGCTGCGGCCGTTTTGAGGTCGGGATAGTGCTCGCACACCCATGCGGCCATCCGGTCGCCGGCGAGCACAAGGTCCAGCTTGCTGTCCTTCCAGGTGGTGCCGTTCGCGATGGACGTGTAGCGCTGCGTGTAGTGGTATTGGGATGTCATGTCCACCGCGACCCTGTCGCATTCCTGCGTGATCAGGTATGTAGTGGCGGTGTCCTCATACAAGAGCCCCTCCGGATACCGTATCTGTCTGAACAGGTCGAGCCGGTACAGCTTGTTCCATGCGGTCACGTCCCACAGGCCGTTGCGACACAGGCTCTCAACTGCTTGCGCACGATCGAGCGTCGCGCGCGTGTGGGCGGGGTCCTTGTCGTCTTCGTTGTCCGGCGCGTAGGAGACGAAATGTCCGCACTGCGCCGCGTCCGCGTCGTACGCCTCCAGCGTCTCGAGCATGGACTCGACGTATCCGGGCTCGACCCAGTCATCGGAGTCCACGAACGCTATGTATCGTCCGCGCGAGGGTTCTTCGATTGAGAACACATGGTCGATTCCCGTGTTACGGGCAGCTGAGAGCCCGCCATTCGTCCTGTGGAGACTGGTGATGCGCGGGTCTTGTTCTGCATATCGGTCGCATATTGCGGGGCAGTCGTCTGTGGACCCGTCGTCGACCAGGACGATTCGTACGTCCTCGTATGTCTGTGCGAGCAGTGAGTCGACGCATCGGGACAGCAGGTCAGCGACGTTGTAGACCGGCACCACGATGTTGACGGGTGATTTATCTTTCATCATGATTCCTCTTTTATCTCTTTTTTCCCAAGGAGAATCGCAATTCCAAAAATAAAAAGACTTACGAAGAATTTTGTATTTCCAAGCTGGAAAATTATGAAAGAGCCTACAATGGTTTGTAATATGAGCAGATAGAACATGAACCATATGTCGTTGGTTCTAGTTCTTTGTTTTTTATATACATATCCTGACATGAAGCCATAAAGCAATGAAAAAAGAACTATTCCAACAATTCGAAAATCGAGATAAAAGAAATAAAACAAGGAGCAGAAAGCATTGTAGGATCCTGTTGGGAATAAGGTTGACGTCCAGGTTTCTTGTGGTAATCCGACATAATAGATTAAATTATTCAAAAACGACGTTTTGGCTCCAAAAAAGCTGGCAACAGACGCAAGAACGTAGAATAGGGGGTAAAATGTCGCCGCGCCAAAAGATTCAAAATTATTTACATCAACAATTGAGGTGTAATATGAAAAAAGACCTACAGGTAATGTAAAATAGGTATATATCGCCTGCAAGAAATTCTGACTTGTCCTAAGTGATGTTAGGACAAATAGCATTACAATTCCTATAATTGTAGCATTTTTTATGATTTTCTTTGTTTTGCTGGAAATAGTTTTTCTATAATAGAAAAAAGCCGCTATCAGTTGTGAAACTATGTATATTATTTGAATACGACCACCACTGGAAATAATATCTGCAAGAGCGCACAAAAAAACAATGAGGCTAAATTTTTTGTGCTGTTTTTTGAAAAGGAAGACGATTGCAATAGGTATGAGCACTGTCATTGCTGGACCACAAAAGTAAGTGACAAACAATCCAACGATTGGATTCGAAAATGCCTGTTCGTCATTGTATCCTAAACGACTGCCACGCACTTCCATGTAGGAAGCGCCGCTTCTGAATGCGTTTAGTGAGTAAAAGAGAGATAGCGCACTACCTACACAAGCTAGCGCTAATATTATTTCAAGAAATGTAAAGCATAGCTGCTGTTGATTGCCGTCGCTCGTTTGAAGATTTTTTCCGCGCAAGTGGGCATACCGTGTTTGCTTGGTAGTCTGTTTGTTTACAAGTGTCGAAGAAAAGGCACCCAAAGAAAAAGCCATGCTGCCGCAGGTAATATAGCCAATTGTTTTTTCTGAATAACCCGTAAATCCATAGAGTCGCAATGATGCGAGGGTGCATATGAACAGCCATAAAGAGGTGAAAACGATCACAGGACTTGATATATCTTTGTGGGCAGAATAGTCCAAATATATAGTGAAGACTGAAATAATAAAAAACAAAATGAACAAGGATCTTTGATTCCTTTCTGATTTGCCGATATAAATCAGAAGCTCTTCGCGTATTTCCTACCGGCGAACTTGGCCATGAGGAAGCCCTTGCCCTTTTTCCACCAATCAGTCGGTTCCGGGCTGGTAAGAGGCAATTCGACGACATCCTGTCCGTTTGTTTTGAGCCACACGTCCAGCAGGAGCTCGCTGACCCTGCCGGGATAACGTTTCTCGAATGGGGTGTATGCCGAGGCGTCGATCTGGGAGGTCAATTCGTCGATCAGAGGGAAGAGCCATGCGCAGTACGCGTCGAACAGGTCGGCGCGCATGACGAGCATGTTGAACATGTGACCGCCGGTCGAGGCCATGCACCTGTCGAATATGGGAACGTATTCGGGAGCCTTCGACATGAGGATGTCCCTCATAACGTCCAGATGGGATCCATCGAGCGTGTGCGCATAGTGCGAGCGCATCGTCTCGATATAGTAGTTCCGCCTACGGGGTACGACTGCGCCGGTCTTTTTCAGCGCTTCCCTAATCTCCTTGCTGGATGCGATTCGGACGAACCGGTCTTTTCGCAGTCGGTTCGCGAGACTGGGGGACGCAAACAGCCTGCGGTAGTGGACGAGGCCTTTGTAGTCGGCGTCGCAGTTCTTCCACATCCAGTACAGGGCCGTCAGTTCGGAATAGCTTGCGTTGAGGCGCGAGATGTTATCTCCCTCGTCGTCTCCCTGGATGCCGGGCAGCACGTCCGGATGCAGGGCCGTGCCGACGTGGAGCGGCAGGTATGCCGGGTCGTCGGGCGTGCGGTACGGCTTGTGCATTGCGACTGCTATGCGGATCGACTCGCTCAAATCCCACGGACCTCCGTAACGGTCTCGGAAAGCGGAGTACGGACGACGTTCCCGCCAAACCCGACATAACGGCCGTTATCGGCTCTTTGTCTATTTCGGAACCATAAGAGAGGCGTCAAAATCAGGTTTTGAGCAAGGCCTTCAAGTCCCGAACAAGCAAAGTGTTCATGGAAAACCCGTGAAGAGCATCTCTGAGGTATGTGGCGGGACTGGGCGTGTCTAAGGGGGATGCAAAAATCAGTGCTGTCAGATAATGAACGGGGTTTGGCAGTTCCTGCGCGGTTCGCGTTGCGCTTGAAAAACACCAATTCGGGGTTCATTTGGAGAGAAAGGACGGGACTCGCATGCCGACCACAGGTCGATCGATTGCAGAAAGAGCCGATAACGGCCGTTACGTCGGTTTGATTCCGGTTCAGGGACGGTAATCCAGTGCCGATTCGAGTAGCCCAGGTAGTCGGCAGGATGATGGGTGGTGGTGTCGAGGCTACCGTGATGAATCATTACCGCCATATCGACCGTTCCCAAGTGCAGTTCGACTTCATCGTGCAGACGGATTCCACGGTGGTTCCCAAGGACGAGATCGAGTCCTTGGGCGGTCGAGTGTTCTACGTTCCTCCATACAGCAACCCAGTCAAGTACGTGAACGCCTGCCGGAAACTGTTCCAGCAGATCCACCCGCGCATCGTGCACTCCCATATGAACGCGGTCAGCGTGTTCACGCTCATGGCCGCAAAACAGGCTGGAGTCCCGGTGCGTATCGCGCACAGCCATAGCACCTCGAATCCGAATGAGAAAGCCAAGACTCTGGTGAAGAACGTGCTCAGGCCGTTCTCCAAGGTTTACCCAACACGCTTGGCCGCATGTTCGGAATATGCCGCACGGTGGCTATTCGGCGATCAGGTCGTTGATGCGAAACAGGTCCATATCATTCACAACGCCATAGATATAGATAGGTTCACGTTCAATTCCCAATCGCGCGCGATTAAACGTGACGAACTCGGAGTTGGCGATTCGCAGTTGCTCATCGGCCAAGTTGGCCGTATCTGCTTTCAGAAAAACCAAACCTTTACGATCAAGGTCTTCTCGGAATTGTTGAAGAATAATCCGAGTGCGGTGCTTGCAATAGTGGGAGATGGCGACGACTCTGAGTTGCGTAAGGAAATACACGACCTAAGAATCGAGCGCAACGTAAAACTACTTGGCATCCGTGATGATGTTGCGGATTATTACAGCGCATTTGATATTCTTGCCTTCCCTTCAACATATGAGGGTTTGGGAATGGCCAGCATTGAGGCACAGGCCGCTGATCTTCCCGTTGTGTGCAGTGACGAAGTTCCCAAAGAGGCAGATTTAATTCCGTCATTAGTACGACGCATTTCACTTGATGCAGGTTTCGAATCTTGGGTGTCAGCTTTCGATGTACATGAAAGCGATGCGTCGGGCCGTATCTCGCATGCGCAAGAAATGGCTAAACGGGGATATGCAATTCACTTGAGCGCTGCGGAGCTAGCTCATTGGTACGAAGAGCTGGAAGGAGAATGTGATGCCCAGAAAGATTAAAGTTGCGGAAGTGGTTTCACGTCTTGAATCTGGCGGCGTGGAATCCATGCTCCTTAATTATCTGGGACATTTTAAGCATCCGGAGGACTTCGATATCCATATCATTACGCAAGACATTAATGACGAACGTTGCGTAAAACAGTTCCAAGATGCGGGTTATACCGTTGATGTCATCACCCATAAGCGTAAGAGCATCTTAAAAAATGTGATTGAGTTATATCGGTTGATGCATTCTGAAAGGTTTAATGTGGTACACGCACATACGACCTTAACGAATTTCTATATCCTGTGGATCGCCCGTCTTACCGGAGCGAAGAAGCTTATCTCGCACTCGCATAATTCATTCGTTTCCAAAAGTAAGGTAAAACAAGCCATATGGTCTGTTTTGAAAATGTTGAATAAGGCGTCTGCCAATATATGGATGGCTTGCGGGCATGATGCCGGAGTCTTCTTATACGGAGAGAAAGCCGTGCGGTCTGGGAAAGTCCAGATACTGAATAACGCAATTGAGCTAGAGAAATATGCGTTCAACCCAGAAGCCAGAGACCGTATTCGTAGAGAATATAACATCGGGAAAACTGATTATGTTATAGGCCATGTCGGACGATTTATGAAGCAGAAAAATCATAAATATCTGATAGATATATTCGCCGAGTTTAACCGCAGGGTTCCAGATTCTTATCTCCTGCTTCTTGGAACTGGCGAACTTGAAGACGAGATTCATCATTATGTAAATGAACGTGGGCTAAGTGACAGGGTCATTTTCACAGGAAGCGTGGCTAACGTCGAAGATTTTTATTCAGCAATGGATGTTTTCGTATTGCCATCATTATATGAGGGATTCCCCGTTGTTTCGGTTGAAGCCCAAGCGGCAGACTTACCGATTTTAATTTCCGATAATGTTGATCCCTCTTGCGATATCACCAATAACGTTAATTTCATTCCGGTGAATTTACGTTTTACTATTTGGGTAAATGAAATAATTAATCTTTCGACACAAAAACGAAATACTTTAATTTTAGATGTACTTAAAACGAAAAATTATGATATCCACAACGAATCAAAAAAGCTTGAATCAATTTATAAAAATGTTGATTAAGTTAATTTTTTTAACTAACCTTAGTAAGAGTGAAAAATGACTATATACATCATAGTTTTTCTTGCTTCCTGTCTTTGCTTCTATGCAAAAGATCGTACTAGAGGGTTTTTGGCGGCTTTTTTGACCCTTATTGGAATCACGATTCCGTGTTTGCTTGCAGCTGTCAGAGACAAGACTATAGGTACCGATGTAACCGGATATGGTATGTTTGTTTATCGGGATACGAAAAATGTGTCTCTGCTGGAAGCATTCAATATTCGGTCGGATAATCCTCGTGGATTTGTTGCTTTAGCGTGGCTTATCAACCTTGCAAATGGCTCTTTTGAGGTATATCTATTTATAATAGAACTACTGATAATATTACCTGCCTATTTTTCTATTTCTTATTTTCTTAAAAAAAACACATGGATAGGAATGCTGTTTTTTTACTTTCTTTTTTACGCAATCTCCCTTAATATCATGAAACAAATGATTGCAGTCTCTCTCTCTGCATTTGCTCTATGTCTTGCTCTGGAGAAACATTATAAAAGTTGGCTGCTTTGTTCAGTAATTGCTTTTTTAATGCATCAAACAGGAATAGTGTCTTTTTTGATATATCCGATGTATCTTTTGTTTTCAAAAACTTCTGCATATTCTCTTGTGCGAAGGTTTTTCATCTATCTCGCTTCTTTTGCCTGTGTGGTATTTATCTTTGCTTTCAGTGACTCTTTTCTTGCGGCTTTGAGTGGTGTTAAAGACTCATATTCCTACATGGTTACTAATAAGGGTAAAGGTGGTTTATTAATAACGCCTTTGATATATCTTGGATTCATCTCTCTTTTGCATTTCATGGATTCTAAAATTTCTGGAATAGTTTATAATTCACGGCAATCATATTCGAAGGAAAATAGTTTTATCGAGTATCTTTGTGTCCTTGGTCTTATGTTGGCAGAATTGCAAATTATCACATTGGGAATTGGCCGTTTTGGATATTATTTCGAGTTTTTTATATCTATATTTATCACTTACAGACTTAAGGAAAAAAATATTCTCTTAAGAATAATGGCAATACTTTTTTCGGTGACAATTATAATTTTCCAAATTAAGTTTGTGTTGGATGGAAATTGCGAGGTGTATCCTTATACATCTTCCATTCTGGGGATTAAGTAATCACTTGAAGTGTAGTCTAAAAACGAGGTTTTGAATGTTGTTTTCGATTATTGTCCCAGCTTATAATGCGGAGAGGTATCTTCCTGAATGTCTTGCGTCCGTGGATGCCCAAACATTCAGAGATTACGAAGTTATCATTGTCGACGATGGGTCAACGGATGAAACATCATGCATTGCGGATACCTACGCACAGTCAAAATGCAATGTGACGGTGTTGCATCGTGAAAATGAAGGACCACTGCTCGCGCGACGTGCTGGACTGAAAATAGCTCGGGGACAATATGCGGTCTTTGTAGATTCCGATGATGGCCTGCATCCGGAAGCGCTACAGTGCATTCATGATGCAATCACGGGAACAGATGCGGATATCGTATCCTTCCGCTATTGCCGTAGCAAGGATTTTGGTCGTTCGGACACTCCGTCGCCTTTGTCTACCGGTTTGTATTCGGGAAAAGAAATCACCGAGGGGCGTAAACACCTGTGTGAAGGAAGATTCAATGAGATGTGGGGAAAGGCCATACGATTGAATCTTTTTGATCCTTCCGCCGACTATACGCAATATAACAAAATAAAGCATGGTGAGGATCTTTTGCAGCTACTTCCCGTGTTTGACAAGGCTCGCTCACTCTGTAGCTTGGATGATGTTCTCTACTTCTACCGCACGAATGACACCGCCTCGACTTCGGCCTATAAGCCTTCGCAGCTATCCGACATCAGGGTCGTCAACCGCGCACTGCTCAAATACGCGAGGAAATGGGGAGAATCATGCTATCAAAGCGCGTGTGCCGGCGAGGCCCTGCAGTACATTAACCTCCTCAAGATTGCTATGCAGGGGGCAAAATATAGCGGGTTCATTCAAGTTTTCAGAGATGTGCGGGAAGCGGCGCAGGATGAGAAATGTTTTTCCCGTTGGAAGCGCTGCAGTCTGAGGGCAGATAACAGGCTCACTGTCTTCTTGCTGAAGCGTGGATTCGGCACCCTGACTTTTGAGCTGCTAAAAGCCGTTGATTTTATCAAGAGAATAAGGAGGCACTGATGATCGTCACCAAGAGCGACCTACGTGAATATATCCAGGAAGATCAAAGGATGCAGCCTTGGCCTTCCAATCCTCTGAAGAGAATCATAGGTGCGGGTGGGGCGATGGTTCGCTGGAAGGTTTATCTGCGTAAGTGCGATTACCATCACAACGTTTCGCAGAATTTGTATCACAAGCTTGCGTACGTTTGGTACTTGTTTTTCCTGAAGAAGTATGAGCGTCGTTTCTGCTCGGAGATTCCGATTAACGTGTTCGGGAAAGGATTGCTGATTTGGCATCCCGGAAGGATTATTGTCAACCCTGAATCGACAGTCGGCGATTATTGCTCTCTGTCCAGCGGCGTTGTCATTGCGCAGGCGCACGGTAGGTGCCCGGTCGTGGGCCACCATGTGGAATTCATGATTGACTCGAAGGTATTAGGGGGGGTGCAGAGTCGCCGATTATGTACGGATTGGCGCAAACGCTTTAGTACTCAAACCTATTGAGGAGGAGAATACCACGTGGGCTGGCGTGCCTGCACGAAAGATTAACGACCGAGGAGCCATTGAAACGCCTGCTATATGAGTTATCGGGAAAGAACTAGTCGCTTTGTCTGAAAGGTTTGGTATGGAAAATAAGAAACAAAAAGTGGGAATTGTGACACTTCCCGGCAACTTCAATTACGGGAACAGGTTACAGAATTACGCTGTTACGCAAGTTTATGAGTCGCGAGGTTTTAAAGCGGAGTCGCTGGTTCTGGCAGATAGACCTAATGCATTACGGGACTTGAAGCAGCTGGTGCGTAAGCTTCTTAGGAAGCCTGTTAGTCATCCCGAGGACAATATGTCTGAAGAACGACTGGAGGCATTCCAGAGGTTCAACAAGAACATGTGTATAGGAGTGGTTAACTTTGATGAGTTTAACCCGAAAGAATACACTTTCTTTTCGGTCGGCAGCGACCAAGTCTGGAATCTAGGTTACATCAAATATAACGAGGACTGGTTTTTCCTTGATTTCGCCAAGAAAGAGCAGCGTGTTGCGTTGGCTCCGAGCATCGGCCTGGATGCGTTGGATGAACGCCAGAGCAGACGCTTGGCAAAGGGCGTTCGGAATTTCCCTCTATTGTCTGTCAGGGAAGAACGAGGTGCCGAACTCATATATGAAGCGTCCGGTATGCGGGCGGAGGTTATTTGCGACCCCACGCTTGTCCTCACTCCAGAGGAGTGGGATGCTGTTTCGAGTGATTCTTTGACCCCGAAAGAACCTTATATTTTCACTTACCTGCTTGGTGGGGTCGGATCCGAGGCGTCTAATGTTTTAAAGCAGCTTCATTCGCTTAACGGATATCCAGTGATTTCATTGACCGATCGTGACGACGGCAGCGAGCTTCCTGCTGGTCCGGCGGAATTCATTTCCCTCATTAAGAACGCGACCTTTGTCGTTACTGATTCGTTCCATGCCGCGGTGTTCTCGTCTATTTTCGAAACCCCTCTGTCCATAGTGCATAGAGATGGGGTGAGTATGTTCTCGAGGCTGCAGACCTTGGCCGAGAAATTGGGCACGGAGAACAAGATCTACAATGGTGGAACCCTATCGTTGGAAACGGCATCTGATTATGCGGGCGTCGCCGAACGAATTGCCGGAGAGCGGGAGAGATTTAACGAATACCTGTCTTTGGCCCTCAACCAAAAATCGTCGAATGACTCACGGCATGAGGTGGTGAACGGTTGAAAGGCCAGCGCAAGACGGGTGCTTTGCTTGGGTATGCGAACATCATCGCGAAGAATCTGGTAAACATCATTTACGTGCCATTGCTACTGCACTTTATTGGGCAGGCTGACTATGGCGTGTTTCAGATGACCAACTCCGTGGTGTTCGCTCTCACGTTGCTGAGCGCCGGATTCTACGGGTCGTACGTGCGCTTCTACATGCGCGAGAAGACGCGAGGCAACGATCTGGGCATTTCGCGTCTCAATGGCATGTTCCTGCTCGTCTACGTCGTGGTGGCGTTGCTGTGCCTGATTGGCGGTACGGCGTTGACTATTAATGTGCGAAGCTTCTTTTCGGGCGGCCTGACTGCCAGTGAGCTTGTACTGGCACGTGAGCTTATGGGCATCATGACAGTCAATGTGGCGATTCAGTTGCTGTCCACGCCGTTTGACTCCTACATCGTGTCGCACGAGAAGTTTGTGTTCCAGCAGTCCAGGCAGTTGCTTACTTCCATCGCTCAGCCGTTCCTGGCCGTGCTTCTGCTCTGGCTGGGCACGGGTGCGGTCGGCGTCGCCTGCGCGCAGATGTTCATCACCAGCGTGCTGCTGCTGATGAACATCTGGTATGCCACGCGCACGCTGGGCATGCGTTTCACTTTCAAGGGTTTGGAATGGTCGATGTTCAAGGCCATCGCGGTGTTCAGCTTCTGGATCTTCCTCAACCAGATCTTCGACCTGGTAAACAACAACGTACCGAACTTCCTGCTGGGCGCTATGGCCAGTGCGACCGCGGTGGCGGTGTTCGCCATTGCATTGCAGATTAGAAACCTGTTCTTCTCCATGAGCACCACCATGTCTAACGTGTTCGTGCCCATGATCAACCGCATCGTTGCCGAGTCAGATGACAACAATGTGCTCACACGGCTTATGACGCGTGTGGGACGGTACCAGATGGTGCTGTTCTGGTACCTGTTCGGCGGATTTATTGTACTTGGACGGTATTTCATCCATATCTGGGCGGGGGATGCCAATGCCGATGCCTACTGGCTTATACTGATCATGACGCTGCCGGTTATGGTTCCTCTCACACAGAACACGGGCATTGAAATTCAGCGCGCGAAAAACCGTCATAAGGCACGTAGCTTAATCTATGTTCTGACTTCGGTCATTGACATCGTGATTTGTGTTATCTTCATCCCGACCATGGGCTACTGGGCCACTGCCATCGGCTACCTAGCCAGCATCATGCTCGGCACTGGCCTGTTCATGAATTGGTATTACCACACCCGTATCGGTCTCGACATGGTCTACTTCTGGAAGAACATGCTGCCCACCATCGCTCTGGCTCTCATCGTGACGGCCGTCTGCCTGCTGGGAACGCATTTCCTGCCAGTGAATTCCATCCTCATGTTCCTCGTGTGGGGTGTTGTCTATTCCATCCTGTTTCTTTCCGGCGCGATGAAGGTGTCGCTGACCGGTGAGGAACGGGAGAAAATCATCGGTCGAATCAAAAGAAAGGTAATTCGATGAGCGACTCAAACGTCATGGAGAGGGTGATCTCCTCGCCAGACGCCGATGCCATAGGCGGTTCCGCAACCTATTGTGTTGGCTGCGGAACCTGCGCATTCCTGGATCCGGCGTTCACCATCGCCAAGAACAACGACGGCTGCTATCAAGCGTTCATGCAGAGCGGGATTCAAAACCCTGCCAAAGTTGAAAGCGCATGTCCTTTCGCGAGCTCAACCAACGAAGACGCTATCGGAAACGATCTGTTCGGCTCGCAGGCTGGCATACAGCACGACCAGTACCTAGGCTACTATCTGAACGCCTACGTGGGGTACGTGTCCGCGGATGGTTGGCGTTCCCGCGGCAGTTCCGGCGGCATGGTCAGCTGGCTTGCTTCGAAAATGTTGGAAGAAGGACTGGCCGACGCCGTCGTGCACGTTAAGGATGGTCCTGATCCGGAACATATGTACACTTACCAGGTCTCGCACTCGGTCGAGGAATTGAAGACCGGTGCCAAGTCCAAGTATTATCCCGTGGAAATGAGCGAGGTATTGGCTTACGTGCGAAAGCATGAAGGTCGTTACCTGTTCATCGGCATTCCCTGTTTCGTGAAGGCCGTTCGTCTGCTTCGCTGTCAGGATCCGGTATTGAACGAACGCATCCGCTACTGCATTGGCCTGGTGTGCGGACATCTGAAATCCGATTTCTTCGCGAAAAGCGAAGCCTGGGAATCGGGCGTTCCTTTGGAAGACATCGCCCGCGTGGACTTCCGGCACAAGACGCCCGGAAGCCCTGCGTCCGATTACGCGGTGGAAGTGAAACGCGTCAGCGGTGACGAGCCAGTGGTGACGCGAACCGCGGAACTTTCCACCACCAACTGGGGTCTGGGCTACTTCAAATACAACGCGTGCGACTATTGCGACGACGTGCTCGCGGAAACCGCCGACGTGACCTTCGGTGACGCATGGATTCCCAAATACGTGAACGATGGCGAAGGCTGCAACGTAATCGTGGTGCGCAACCAAGACGTGCAGAATCTCATCGATGCGCACCGAGATGAGCTTGTCCTGCATGATTCCGATTCCGCCGAGGTGTACCAGTCCCAAGCGGGCGGTTTTCGTCACCGCAGGCAAGGACTGGCCTACCGTCTCCACGTGCATCAGGAACGTGGAGAATGGACTCCGACCAAGCGTGTGAAGCCGTCGTTGGACGGAATCAGCGAACAGCGTCAAAAAACGTATGCCATGCGCACCACGCTGAAGAATGAAAGTTTTGCAGCATATCGCGAGGCCGTTGCGACCAATGACTTCAACATGTTCAAAAAGCACATGAAGCCTGTGGAAAGGCAATACGCACGGGCGAGCGTGCCGTTTAAGAAGCGTGTGCTACGCAAAGCCAAGCAGTTGGTCAAAACCATATTGCCCGCAACTTTGGCGAAGAGCATTAAAAATCTAATGGGGGGGGCGTAGCTAGCGGTACTCTCTACCTGACTGCGCGTTCTTTCCGTACTTTCGTTTTCGTAGCGTCGTCGACATTGGTACCAATTAAGTGTACCGATGTCGTCGACGCTTTTTCTATTGCCCATTCAGCTTTCAGCGACGAACAACCGTATGTTCTGTCTGCCTAGTGACGACTGAATGACCGATTTGAATACACGAAAAACAACAAGGAGAACTCGTATGTCAGCAAAACAAGCCATCAAACAAATTGTTCCTCGTCCGATATGGGCAAAACTGCAATCCGCAAAAGAAACCCATAACGGAAGAAAAGCGGAGAGAACACAAAGCCAACGCTTCATGCGTTGGATTTCCTTGGATGTTTCCACAGATAAGGTTCGTGTGGAGACCCGTTTGGCTTTTGATATTCACAGGCTTGAAAAGGGACTGAGCCACGTCCATTTCAGGCTTGGCTTCGGCAAAGGCGTGCTCAGTGAGATTTCCAAGCGTTTGGTTCTGCTGGAGAAAGCAGATCCGGAATATTCTGTGAATCCGCTGTATATCCAGGGCTTGGCGGTATTGCATGAATATCAGCGGCGTCATGAGGAACAGGGTTACGATCTTGCTCAGGTCGAAGCCATGTTTCCCGAATCCATTTGGAGGGCTGCACAAGAATATAAAGTCGATGATTCAGCGGTTAATGCTGGCTCGTTTGTGATGGAATCGGCCTCTAAAGTGAATAATCTCTCTGTGAGTTTCGTTCAGCTTGCGCAGAACAGGTATTCCGTACGCGAGTATTCGAGTGAACCCGTTTCTCAGGAACTGCTTGACAAAGCGTATGAAGTGTCAATGAAGACCCCGTCCGTATGCAATCGCCAGGCAACCCGCGTGTACCAGATCACCGATTCGGAGAAAATCAAAGCTGCATTAAGCATTCAGGGTGGTTTCCATGGATATGCCATGCCACCGGTATTGCTGTTGGTAACCTCGGATATCCGCGCGTTCATGAACAACGGCGAACGTAACGAACCGTTCGTGGATGGTGGCTTGTTCTCCATGTCGCTGCTGTATGCGTTGGAAGCGTACGGTCTCGCCGCCTGCCCGTTGAACGCCATGTTCAGCCTGTCCCAGGATCGGCAAACGCGTGCACTGTTGAATATGCCTGACTACGAACTGCCCGTGATGTATATCGCAGTAGGAAACTTCCCCGAATCCGTGCCGGTATGCCGTTCGACGCGACGAGATCCCAAAACAATCGTCACGAAATTGTAGTGGCGCTGTAGGGCTTTTGATATGCCAGGTGGTCTGGTTTTGCGTAATCAGACCACCCGTTTTTGTGTGTATCATCTGGTTTTTGGTGGATAAAGCCTGAAGAATTGAGTACTCGGGTTTTGTGGTCTCCTGTGATGCGAAAATTGGATATGACCAGTGCCCCACCATATGAATCTGAATTGCCTTAGTCCAACGATCGGGATGCGGTTCTTACGCACGGTACGTAAAGGTTGGCTGATTGAAGCGCTCGATATGCGGTATCTTGGTAAACTCAAACATGAGCGATGTCACTGCAGAAACGGCTAAGGAGATTGGCTTGTCGAATATCATTGCTTTGATATGGGACTGCGATAAGACCCTCATTGATAGGTATATGCAAGATCCTATTTTTGCGAATTATCAGATTGATTCGCATGACTTTTGGACGGAAGTCAATACGGCTCCAGAAAGGCTGGAAGCAAAAGGTACGCGAGTGAATCATGATACATATTATTTGAATGCCTTTATCAGAGAATCAAGACAAGGTGGAAAATTTGCGGGATTGAATAACGAAAAACTTCGTGAATATGGTGCTCGGGAAAAATTCTATCCAGGAGTCATTGATTTCTTCAAGAAGACGAAGAGCATGTTTCGTGACGACAATAGATGTTCGGAATTAGGTATCCAGGTTGAAAACTATATTGTCAGTACCGGTTTCGCTGAGGTGATACGAGGATCTGAACTATATGACTACGTTGATGGCATATGGGGATGTGAGCTTTTGGACACTAAGGATTCTAAGGGAAATAAAGTGCTTGGCGAGACTATTTATACGATCGATAATACGACTAAAACACGGGCGCTTTTTGAAATTAACAAAGGAATAGGAAAGATCGAGGGGATAGATGTCAATAGTAAAATCGCGAAGGAAGACAGGCGGGTTCAATTTGAGAATATGATATATATCGCTGATGGTCCGAGTGACATTCCTGCTTTTTCGGTGGTTAATAAGAATAACGGATCGACGTTTGCTATTTATCCGCATGGTGACATGAAAGCGTTGTCGCAGGTTGAAAAAATGCGTGAGGATGGCAGAATTAACATGTATGCCGAGGCAAATTACGAAGAGGACACAACGGCTAATATGTGGCTTACTAACAAAATTGAAGAACTAGCCACGAGGATTCGAGAGCGAGAAAATAGTCGAATAACTTCTGGCGTTTCAGCTTCACCTAAGCATTTGGTCTAAAGCATTCAATGTTCATTTATGGCGAAAACGATTCATCTCTCTTCAAAAATAAAGTTGGAGCAGTAGTATTAGGTGGTTTTTGCGCAAAATGATGATGCTTTGCTTGATGGATAGGCTGAATTAATTAGAGATAGAGATGTGATATGTCATCAGGATTGGTGTATGACAAGAACGGTTGGCTTTTTGAAAATCCTCAGGAAAATGCCGTACACGATATCTCGATTGATGATATCAATCAGCTCCTGTACTACGCAGAGCAGGAAGACGCACACGGGCAGAAGCTGTGAAGCATGCATTAGCTGAAAGAAATGAAGCAATTCGAAATGGAATTGACGTTCCGGAGATGGATTATGTCCTTGAACAATCCCTAATGATGCGGACTGAAGGAACCGTAATTCAGATGCCGTATGGATTGCATATAATAACGTTCCCGAGCAAAGGACATTTATTCCGTGGGGAAATTCAGAATTACCATAAATCCATTCCATCTTTGAATCGAATGCTCAAGGATGGAATGAGCAACAAAGAGAAAGAGCCAATTCGTGTAATAGCGCATTTAAGAAAAAGACAGTTCGGTAGACTTATTTGGAAAATCAATGTTGTCCCATACTGGGAAGCCGAAATCAGTGATATAAATTTTGATGCACTTGCTCAACATTATGGTCTAGCCACCCATCTGATGGATTTGACAAACGATTTTAAAGCAGCTCTATTTTTCGCGACCTGCAAATACGTTCCCGAAACCGATTCGTATAGACCCCTCACGCAGGGGGTCGACAAAAGCGAAGATGCGCAATTCGGATATATCTTTCACACACCCGACTGGACTATTGATTTCTTGAATGGCGGAGGAACTGAGTGGAGTTTCAAACACCTGTACAACACTGATCCGGTGAATGCTGCATGCGCGGAAAGAAGATTTTTCCTACAATCTGGGGATGTAGACGGCTTGGCTTTCCAGATTGGATATCAGCCACTGCAGCGTTGCGATCACCAGAGTGCCTACGTGTACCCAATGCGGAATGGGAGATCTCTGCAAAGTAATTGGCGTTTTGAGAAGATGCGGTTCCGTCAATCTGTAGAAATATCGCAACAGGTGTATCAGATGATGGATGAGGGAAAGAAGATCTTTCCTAATGAAGGTGTCACCGAACTCCATGATTACATTGAACGAATCAAGCATAGTGTTACTTTTTCGATGGATGAGCTTCACGAGGTATATGAAGATGATGGTGTTAAGAAAGCGCTCTTCCCGACATTTGACACATTGAAAACAGCGCTCATAGGATATGCCACTTCAGATGGCATGATCAGTATTCAGAATAAGCCAATAGAATATGATGTTCCGCAAAAGCTACTAGATACCGTTAATAGTCATTACGATGGAAAGATCTGTTGGAAGCGATCGGTGGTGTGATTCGCCGACCCCTTTTGATAGGGAGTATAGAAAACAACGCTGTATCGAAATATATGGGAAGTTGATATAGCGACTTGGACTACGCTCTGATTGCTGGGCTGCAAGATTCGGGTTCGGTGATTGGAGGTGCGGTTTTGTGTCTGCACAACGTTTGTTCTCTGTCTGCACAAGTTCGGAAAAGCGGTGTTGCAGTGGGATGTGCAGATGGGAAGACCGTGCGAAGCCTTAATGAAGACCACAAGCGGATTCGAGTGAACGGTGTGGCGGGGTGGACTACCTCCTGATTTGATGATTAGGTTGAAAAGAGTGCGGATTCGCGTGTGTCTCGACTATATATGGCAGATTTGAGAGTCTGGCTGGAAGCATCTCGCTTATATATGGCAGTCGCACGCGTCGAAAGCTCCAAAAACGTACTCTCGAAGTGGCTGTTTTCGCAGGCGCTGTGCCATATATAAGCGAGAAGCTTCATGTTAAGAAGCAAAATCTGCCATATATAACTCAGCAGGGCCGGTTGAAATGGGAATATTGCGCGAAGTGCAGGGCGCTCGCCCTGAAAACGGACGCTCCGTGCCTGTTGTGCGGGAATTTATAGTATTCCGATCAGTCCATGGTCATGGCCGTCGCGTGCGAAGGCTGGGAGCGTGTCTATTCCGGCGTCGACAGTGATTCTCTGCCTACCTCATACTTTGCCGACGCTTAGATCCTGTCCACGATGGGCGACAGAAGGAATTTGACTCTATTCCGCCTTCGCTATTTTCATCGTAATCATCCATGTAATCGGTAATGCGTTTGTTCGTATTTATCTTGTTCCAATCCGAACGTTCGCTGGCGTGGCGGTCGTACTTTTAACGGGGGTGTTCGGGTAGTATTGGGCGTGATGGCGTGTTTTCCTCTGCAGGGAATGGAGTGGGGAATGGCTCGCACGGATGCTATTTGAGGGGTGTCTATGGAAATTATAGATGGGGTTAATATTCCTGATGAGTTGATGGAAGCTCATAACAGGGGAGAACTGGTCTTCTTCGTCGGGGCTGGAGCCTCCATGGCGCCGCCAACCAATTTTCCGTCATACAGGCAGCTTGCCGAAGAATTGGCTAAGGAGGCAGGCTATGAAAAACCTAAAAAGAGCGATCTCGAACATCTTGACGGCTTCATAGGTTCGCTGAGTGACGACGGCATAACGGCGCACGAATATGTGAAACAGCGTTTTAGGGGAGAAGGGGTTGAGTTCAATGATGAACATGCTGCCATTATGTCCCTGGCTGGATCACGGCCGCCGGCTCGTGTTGTGACAACGAATTATGACGACTTTCTCGCCTGTGCTGCGAAGACAGAAGGGATTGAAATCGAGCGTCAGTACTATGCGCCGGCTTTCCCACCTGGGCATGATTTTCAAGGTCTACTACATTTGCATGGATCCGTCAAAGGTGACGCCAAATATTTAGTTCTGGATGATAGAGATTTCGGTCGAGCATATCTGGCGGAAGGTTGGGCCGCCCATTTTCTCGTGGAATTATTCCAGAATTACACTGTTTTATTTATTGGATATAGCGTTAATGATCCAATCATGCGATATCTGGCATTGGGAATGCCTGAACGAGACAAAAAGAGATACGCCTTTGTTGGCGATAGTGAATTGAATGAAGATGTTAAAGAAAAATACGAAAGACTCCACGTCGAAACCGTCACATATCCGGTAGTCGGAGGCGAGCATTCGTCTCTAGCGAAGGCGCTAAAACAATGGGATGAAAATGCGCGTTCTTCTGTTTTTGAGAGAAGAACGCGATTCCGTCCAATTCTGGAAAAAGGGATCCCTATCAGAAAAACAGATATTGACTATGTCAAAGAATCGCTCCTAGAAGAGGCTTTCGTCGATGATTTCGCAAGTTTGGCACGAGATGCGAACTGGTTGGTTTGGGCTAGAGAGCAAAATCTGTTTCCTTGGATTTTCAGTGATGAAGAACCCAAAAATAAAACAGAACGGAGAATATGTGAATGGGTTGCTCTGCTTTGCGTCGAGGATGGTGGGGATAAGATAATCCTCAATTATCTCGCTTACTGCGAACAGCGCATTTCCAAAGCGATATTTGAAGAGCTAGCCTCAATGGTTAGCCATGTCGGTGAGGAAAAGTGTAGGGCATTGGAAACGGTTCTGCGAACGTCTATACCGGGTATTACGTGCGGTTTCGCTGATCATTCCAAGGCATATAGGGAAATGGGGATGCCAAAAACTGCACTTGGATGGCGATTGCTCTTGCAGCCATACCTTGTATTGGATTACAAGGATTTGAGTTCCATCAAGAACGAAAAATCTCTGAAAAAACCGTGCGCAAAAGTGAAATGTGACGCTGGATTGCGTGGATATGAAGGCGATCTCGAAGAAATCTGCGGACTATGCATCGCTTCAAATGACACATTGTTGCAATTCGAAAATTCGTTGTGCGAAGCAAGTGATTTATTGAACGATTATTATGGCTCTGATCTTGTGGAAGGTTATTTGTCTTCGGATATACGTGATTTGGAAAAGGATGATTTTTCATTTCATATGGATTCTGGAATTCAATTTGTAATCAAAGTTTTAAAGGAGGTTGCACGTTCATATAATGCGAAAGATGTGCTTATTGAACGATGGCAAGGATATGGGCACGTCATTTTTACGAGGCTTGCCCTTTATGTCGTGGTGCAATCCGACTGGATTCCAGATAGGAAGATTCGATGGATGCTTCAAAATGATTGTTTGAACTACTATTTGTATGGAGATGATACGATTGATTATGTTGCAAGTATCTTTGATGATTTTTCACCTGAAATACATGACGAACTCCTGAAATATTTTAAAGAGAGTGGAGGGAAGGTCGGCATTGATGGGTGCCAGAGATTCCTTTATTATTTGTTGGGAAAAATTGATTGGCTGGAAGGTCGCTCATTGTATGAATCGATTCATGGCACCGGATCTTTGGCGAACAAAAACAAGCTTGTCAGTGTGGAATCTGGCGCTTCTGAAATAGGCGAGAAAGAATTGGCGTTATTGTTGGCTTCGGATCCCGACGCTGCGATTGATGCTATTCTTCGTCTTCCTAGACGATATGACGATTTTGAATCTCTCAATTTTGAAACTGTTATTGAACGTGTTATTCCTCCCTTCTGCATGAATAACATAAGTAGAATACGATCAGTTTGTCAGGCTCTCTCATCTAAGATTGACCAAGATAATAAAAAGGTTTCCATATTGATGGAAACCTTGGTTATGTCGATTGATTCCTTGGATTTGGAGGAATGCAGGGCTAATATCTTCGAGGCGATTCAAGATGAAAAATGGGAGATGTTGGGTGTTGGTGTTCTCTCTCAGCTCCTGTGTCAACAGATAAGTTCATTTGGTTACAAATATAGCGAGGATGAATTTCGAATTTCTAATGTTTTCGCGCTAAACATTATGAAAAAGTATTCGCCGGATTTTGAATGTGCTGATAAATCCCTGGAATCGGTTAAGCGTGCTTGGCCGTATAAAATGGTCGATTATTGGGTTAAACTATGCAAATGCGTATATGGAAAGAGCGTTATAGGAAAAGGGCTTCCTGAGGAGATGGATAGCGCATTGAATATTCTTCTTTCTGGAAGCGCTGATGCAAGACTATGCGCCAAAATGGGACTGCTGTATTATGCGGGATATTTTTATGGAATTGATAAAAAATACGCGAATGACAATCTTCTTGGTCTTCTGAACGACGACGAAACGCGCGATCTTTCATGGCGAATTATGTTGGGTAATCCCAACGCCAATTTACGTAGATTTGTTATGAAGTATTCGGTTATTGTTTCTTTGACCAAAGAAATCCCATCAGCGGAAGAGAAGTTTAAAAAGAAGCTGTATGAATTCGCTATTATGGTGATGTCTGATGCAAGCCTTAAATGTGCTTCTTTTGATAATTTATTTATGAAAATCATCAGTAAAGATAATAGAGAAAACGATTTGAATCTCTTTTCTGATGTTTTCTATAAATTTTACAGCAAAGGGTTTAATGATCGTTCATCTCGAAATATCTGGGATAAATGGATATCGAAATACTATGCGAAAAGGATGAGTGGATGGCCTTGTATCGCTTCTTCGTACGAGAGGAAAAGACTTATTGATGCTATTGCTTTTCTAGGTGAAGCAATTGAAGATGCAATGAAGCTCGTGCCGGAAGAAATGTTGACAAGCATGAGCTCTGAGGACTATTTCGTCGCTGTCGATGAGGAATGCGTGACCAATCCCAATGCTTTGTCTGCATACTACATTTGGCGAATCGAACATCTACCTAAAACGGTTGACATCAAGCGTGTCAGGTTGTCGTATCTACTGTGGCACTTAAAAAAATATATGTCAGAAGAAAATATCTCCGAAATAACGGCCAAGGCCAAAAGCCTTGGCTATGTGGAAAGATAGGCACGCACTTTTAAGGATCCCATGCGTCAGGAATGATTAGGCTCCGACAGCTCTCGGTTTGAACTGCACCCTAATTGTTGGGCTGAAACTCAGGTTCTGCGAATGGAAGGGCGGGCTTATGCCTGCACATCTCTCAAGATGACTACGGAACGCGGGTTGTGTGCAGACATGAGACGAGAGATGTATGGACGGGAAAGTCGTGCGGAAACTTCGTGAAGATCACAAACGGATTCTGGGTGAACGGTACGGTGGAGTAGATTGCCTCCGGCTTGATAATCGGGCTGAAAGAACTCGGATTCGTGTGTATCTCGCTTATGTATGGCAGTCGCATCCGGAGAACGGTAGTGCCCGAAAGATTGCGCACTTTGGATCATGGCCGTCCATGGCACGATGATCAGTTCGCTTCCTCCAGCGTGCCGCCAAGCCGGGACATGTCGAGGTAGCGGCGCGAGCTCCACTCGTTCGCGGTCACGTACCGTATGCGTACGCACGAGCACCAGCGCTGTTACCGTCCGGGAAGCTGCCGACGACGCGCGTGCGGCGGCGGATCTCCCTGTTCAGCCGTTCGATCATGTTGTTCGTGCGGATCCTCCTGCGTGACGAGCCGATCAAGCCTGTTCCCGGGCATGTGCCGGTCGATCCGCATGGTGTTCTCGGGCATGGTTCCGTCTCCTGGTTTCCAATCGCGGTTCTTTCGTTTTGGCGAATGAAGAAACCGTACGCAGGACGCGGGGCCATGCCTTTCACGTCAAGCCTGAAAACCCAAAGTGCGCAAGAATTCGGACGTTATCCTCAAAGTGCGTAAAAATCTGGACATTATCACATTCTGGCAATCGTAGTTCTGAGGTAGACGAGTTAGAACTGGAGAAATTAGATTTAGATTCGTCGTGAGTGGCGTAAAAATGAAGTCTTTGTGTAGCAGAAGTGTGCACTATCATGAGTAGAAAAGTGTAATTATAAGTGGAGGCAATATGCGACTTGAAATCCGGAACATAGGTAAGGTTCGGCATGCCGACATTGCCATTGATGGAATAACAGTGATTGCAGCTGCCAATAATACCGGCAAGAGCACTTTGGGGAAAGCGTTATATTCCCTGCTGTCACCGTTCCATAATTATGATTCCAATGTGCGCGATAGGCTAGTGCGGTCCGTTTTTCGGGCGATGTCTCAGATGGCTCCTATTGCGATAAAAGATTCACGTTCCTCTACCGGTGTGTTTTTGGAGGAAACGGTGAGTAGCCGAACTATGAGGGTGCTTGCCGAAAAAATAGTTCAAGAGGTTCAATATGGTTCGGAAAGGAGCGAAGAGGACGTTTCTGCGGGTTTCTTAAACATTGCTACACAAGATGATGGCGAGTGCAAAAAAGAATCACTTTCGCAAGAGAGATGGCTTAGATGGGATGATTTAGAGACAATTAGCTCTGCCGCTAAGCATTTTGGCGAGGATGAGAAAGAAATATATTGTCATTCGTCAGCGTATTGCAGAATTGCTCAGCGTTTCGGATGAACAGAATGCTCAAATAATTACGCAAAGAACATTTGAAACCCAATTTGGGGAACAGATTAAGGGACTGTTTCCTTCTTCAGGTGATGAGTCCGAGATCGTATTTTCAGATGATCAGAACAGAAGAGAAGTCAAGTTCATTGACAATAGATGCGTTTCAAGTCTCCCTGCAACGAACGAAAGACGAAATATCTACATCCTTGATGATCCTTCTCTGATCGATAACATCTCAGTTGCGCACAGAAGAAGACTATCCTCGTCATGGGGGCCTAAATACAGAGATGAACTTATCGAGGCGATGCTTAATCGAATGGAAGATCTTCGGTCGGATATATATGACGATTTGGCTGGGTCGGTAGTCGCGCAAGAAAAAATGCAGGAAGTATTGTCGGTGTTCGATAATGCGTTTCACGCTGTTCTCGCGCCATCTCCGTCTGGCTTGGTAATCAATACTGACGAGAAAGTAAAAAATCCGATTCAGGCCGGCAATGCTTCTATGGGGGTGAAAGCATTTGCTATTATCCGTTTCCTTATCGAGAATGGAATCGTTTCAGATGATGACATACTCGTTCTGGATGAACCGGAAATCCACTTGCATCCTGAATGGCAGGTCACGTACGCGCACGCATTGGTGCTTACGGCCAAAACACTGAATGTGAAAATGCTCATTACTACGCACAGCCCGTACTTCTTGCAAGCCTTGGTGGACTATGCGTACATTCTCGACTATTTGGATCAGACGTCGGTTTACACTGCTGAGTCGCAGGATGATGGCTCTTCGACATTTGTTCAACTTGACGATGCAGGTATTGCTGATACTTTCGATAGAATGGCTCGTCCATTCTTGACGCTTCAGAAAGCGGTCGCTGAGAAGGATATGAAAGGGTGAAGCAAAATGCTGACGCCAGATGAATGTCTTTCTTTCCTGAAGATGCAGATGGATAGGTTCTTGGAGACTGATCCAGATAAGCAAGATGAATTTGGCGATCCCGTTGAAACGATTGCTCGGTTGTCCTTCGACGTGAGCAGGGGAGAATCGCTTGTAGAGAAAGATGTACGGCAAATCAACTTCGACTTATATGCGGAGACATTCCGTGAAAACCATACTGTGTCGTCTTCTCCATCGTGTGATGGACAGAACGAATCAGTTGACGGTGAACAGCATGAAATACTACGGCCCTCATCATGTGACGGTCTAAGCAAATCAAATATCAGTGATAATTTTTTCTGTTTTGTTGAATATAAAAACGGTAATATCGTTGCTTATGATCAAAAAACTGGCGTTTATACAATTAAACAGAAGCCGGCTCAGGAAATAGAAAGAAAACTGAATGATTCTGCTTATATGCTGGAGTGCGATGGGGTGATAAGTGCCGAAGTTCTTGGTCGACATTTTGGCGTGATCGTCGTTGTCCGGGATGAAAGGGTGCAACGCCAGAAGGATTGTATGGTTTCTGTTGTACCAAATCCTTTGCTTATGCATATACAAGATTCAGTTCGTGAATTTAAATTGCATAAAGGAATCAGCGCCTCCGAGTCTCGTTATAGTTGGGTTAAAATAATGACTGTTTCCCAATTTACTGAGGTTTACCTTCCATTTCTTGAGGATGCTCGTAAAAGCGTGAATTGAGAAGCGTGATTTGTTTTTCGAATGTGATAGAAGTCCATCGTGTTGTGTCTGTTTACTCGTGAGGGTTTCAATAAAGCACGAAGGTCGTCTTTCTGTAAAGAAGAACGACCTCCGCAAACTGGACACTGCCCAACTTTATCGTGAATAAAAGTACATGTAACCGCATAAAAAAGTACATTCAGTTTTGCTGTCTGCACAAGTCCGGAAAAGCGGCGTTGCGGTAGGTTGTGTAGACGCGAAAACTACATGAAGGTCACGCGAATGCGTCATGAATGTCCCAGACGAATTCAGGTGGGCGGTGCTGTGGTCGAAATAGCTGCGTAAGAAGAAAGATTGTATCATCTCCCGATTTGATGCATTAAACGGAAGCGGAAAGGACAAATTTTTCTGGAGGACTCTGACCTATAACCACAAACACTACCGATTGTTTTGTTAATTTTATGGTTCACGTCTGAGTTTGCATATGTCCGATCACCACGGACTTGCACGCTTTTGGGCACTACCCAGCTGAAATCAGTGTGCCCGTCTGCCTGTGTTCTAGTGGGACTATGTTTTTCCGTCGAATGGTCGCTGCGATATTCCTTGCGCATCAATAGCGACTACCAGTAGTATAACGAGAAAAAATGTGCTGGTGGTTAAGACTGACTTGTTCCGAACTTGCTTAACTCTGTAATGGGCATACTTTTCCTTGGTTGTGTTATGCATAGCATGCGATTCGCATATCCGACACTAAGCTTAAAATCAGGATATGCGAATCACATGCTGTTACCTATCTTTTACAAATAAGGAAAAAATAGGTGTTATACTACCTTTTAAAGGGTAGAGATAATCACAATTGTGAGAATCATGATAACGATCAGATCCTTCATTATTGCTCCTCCTTTCGATAAAGAAGATGCCAGCGATGATTTAGAACGTTGACGTTGGCATCTTGTTTTATTTTGTCAGTCCGTTAGCGTCGTTCTGCGTACTGAAGGTCTGACAGGAATTTTTCTCTCTCCGCCAGAAGCTGTTGCTTGGCGTTGATTTCCTCTTTTAAAGTGTCGACTTCTTCTTTGACTGTCGAGATTAACTGAGCAACTGTAAGTATGCGAGACTGTGGCTCAGTCTCAAGCGGTTGAATTATTCCGCGCTTGAGAGCAAAATCTTCCACATCACTCCTTTTGAAGAAAAGCTTATTACCTTTTTTTTGTGATGCGAGTTTCCCTTCCGTGGCAAAACGTGCGACACTGCGGCGAGTCACATGCAAAAATTCAGCGGCTTCCGTCGAAGACATCTCAGATTTGGCGATGGGAGCTTCAGGCTTGGTTTCCATGGTTCCTCCTTACTTAGTTAAGGATAACTGGATGTGGCGACATATGAGACATTGGAGAATGCGACGTCCTTTCGAGCTGCTGGGACAATACTGTCGACTAAATCAGAAAAATGATAACATAGCTCAAGAACAAATGAAGCGGGGAGACGCTGGCGATCTCGATATTTAGTTCTGATCGGACGTAGTGAAGGAATCTTGCTTGCATGTCCGTCTCCGGATCCTCAATGCGCTGGTGGCACCACTAGCAGATCGCCTTGATCCGCCGCGCTAGGGACAGGCCGCGGTGTTGGCGCAGCATGTCTCGGATGCGCGCGCTCCACGACTCGATGAGTTTGCTCGAGGACGGGATCGGCTCCGCGCACCCGTCCGGCGGGTCGAGGAACGTGAATGGCTGCCCATCCCTGATCCGTCCGTGCACCATCCGGCGAGTCTTGGCCAGGCGCATGTGCTGGTCCGCGATGATGTCGTCCTCCCAACGGCTCTTCTGGTCGAGGAATCCGGCGAAGTTCCGCTCTCACTGGTTGTACGACGCCATCCACTCGGCGGCTGTTCTGACGTCCGAGACGCGCGACGATGTGGTGGCGCGATCCTAGACAGCAGCGACGACCAGGCCGAGCACGTCTCACTCCTCGCCACGTGCCATCCGACTACGTGGCCGCCGGAGACCGCGATGAGCACAACCGTGTCGCGGTGCAGGTGGATGCCATCGAGGTGCATCACGTCGTGCGTGGATTGGCTACAATGTGTTAGACAGTCCAATGAGGGACGAATGACGTGGGATTGGAGGCCGATGATGGCCGGCCCGAAACATCCCCGCCACTACGACGGGGCGTTCAAACGGCAGATCGTGCAGTCGTGCGAGAGCGGCAAGCCATCCCGGGAGATCGGGGCCGAGTACGACATCGCGCGATCGACCCTGCGGCGCTGGGTCCAAGACATCCGCGACCGGCGGTTGGAGATGGAGGCGGACGTTTCAGAACAAGCGGCGCCGGTATTCACACGAAGGCAGGCGTGATACGGGCCAACGCCGCCCGATATCGTCGCGATGCGGGATGCTGGGCGTCCCCGATCCACCTGTTACTGGATGACCGGGCATCTCGGGACGGAGCGTGTGGATCCGATCGCCGGCGACGTGCGCGCGGTCCGGCGCGACAGCCGCGGACGCTACGGCGCCAGGAAGATCAAGGCCGCCTTGGAAAGGAAGGGCGTCACCGCGTCCAGGAGGCGCATCGGCGGCATCATGTACGAACAGGGCATGACGAGCGCGTACACGCGCAGACGATTCAAACCGCACGGGACGCGGGTCAACGAGGCGAAGCTCGCGAACCTGCTGGACCGCGAGTTCGACGGCTACGCCCCGCACGCGCATCTGGCGAGCGATCTTACCTATGTCCGAGTCGACGGACAGGCTGCTGAAGAAGGAGCTCGTGTACCGGAACCACTACACCACGATCGAGCAGCCGAGGCATGACCCCGACGACTGCGTGTGGTGGTCCGACGACCAGCGGCTTCACTCCGCCCTCGGATACCGGAGTCCGAAGGAATTCACCGAACAGGGACTCGTCCTCTAAGGACCCGTCCAACACACCGTTGCCAATCCAGGGTGTATGATTTGTCGCGGAATGTCGAGCGGAGCAATGAGGCTGGTTTGGAGAAAGAGGGGTCGGTCATGGAGGAGTGCGAAGTTAGAGGTGTCACTGATATGACGGATTCTCAAGAAGTGAAGAATGTCTCAGAACAGCAGGACGCTCTTGAACTGAATCCGCTGTATCCGGAATATCAGGCGGAACATCATAGTGAATATGTCGATGCTCTCAAAAGTGCCATAGGAAGTGATAAGAAGGGCAAGCTAAGAAATATAGCGATATCTGGAACGTATGGTTCGGGAAAGAGCAGCATCCTCGAGAAAGTGGTCGAAGACTTTGAAGGGGTAAAACCGTGTAGCACAAAGAACATTTCGCTTGCTCCGCTGGCATCCTGTTGCGGTAATGCTGAACGGCGATCTGATAATAATGAAAATAGGCATGGCTCTAAGGGCCCTACAGATGATTTTTCGACAGACACTCCGACGAATCGGATTCAGCGGGAGATTGTGAAGCAACTGTTGTACGGTGTCGATCCGAAAGATGTCCCGCTCTCTAGATTTCATCGGATTCATGAGAAGGGCAAATGGGAGAAGATAGGGTTTTCCTTGATGACGAGTGTATTCCTGACGATGTTGTTGGGGGCATTTTTCGGTGATGATTTAGGTAAATTCGGGCAATCATTGTTGTCTTCTTTGCCGTTTATCGATAAATGGGCGATAAGTCCATCAGGGAAGTTTTTGCTAGGCTATGTAGTCTTGCTAGTGCTTCTTTTCGCGGCGTCATGGATGATCTGTTCTTATCTTCTAAAAAGCAATCTGAAAATCGGGCAAGTTAATGTGAGTGGTGCCTCGTTGAAATTGGATCATGGAGTTGACTCATACTTTGACCAGTATCTTGACGAAATTGTATACCTATTCGAAAAATCAAAGATCGAAACCGTGATTTTCGAAGATCTCGACCGATTTGAAAGCCCTGAAATCTTCGATTCATTACGTGAATTAAATCAGATTCTGAATGACGATCCAGTTATTACTGGGGAAAGATCTCGTCGAGATGGAAGAACTATCCGTTTTATTTATGCAATAAGTGACGCCGTGTTTGATGATCAATGTATCAAGGCCTCGGAAGAAACATTAAGTGAAGAAAGGCGAATAGGAGCTTTCTCTCGTGCGAAATTCTTCGATCTTATTATTTCAGTAGTTCCGTTTGTCAGTTCAAATAATTCCCATCAAACGGCACGAAACGCTCTAGGCGATGAAATCACTCGAATAGACAAAGTCGGAGATCTACTTGAAGACGTCGCCGGTTTTATTCCAGACCAGCGTACTTGGATAACGATCCGCAACGATTTCATCATGTACAGCAGAAGACTGCATGTTAACCTAGATGATAAGAAAGATGAGGAGAATACTCTTGGACTATCCGCCGCGCATCTTCTCGCATTTTTGATTTATAAAAACTGTTACCTTGCGGATGCGGAAAAGATGAGAGAAGGCAACAGCAAGATCGACAAAATATATTCGACTGCACGGAGCATTTCCACAGATAGCATTTATAGGCTATCCCAACGGCGCAAAAGCGCGCAAGAAGATTTGGAAATGGCTTTAGACTCTATGGAGGCGGATAGAATTGCCTCCCAGTTGGCGCAGCGGACGAAAGCGTGGATTGCGGAACTCAGCGGCGGAAAAGTCGATGATGATGACATTAATATCTCTGGATATAGCGGCTCTAAATTGAGCGAAGCACACACCTGGGAAGAGCTTTCAGCAAAGCGAAAGGATTCTACAATTAAGATTACCGCTTCTTTCTATGGCGAATCTGGTTGGCGTCCGATTGAAATCACACCTTCAAAACAAACTTTTGAAAAATACCTTGACACGACAATTGATATTAGTCAGCTGACATTGAATGCTGTCAATCAGAGGATCTGTAAAATTGAAAACCGCATTGAAAATCTGAGGACAGGTGATTGGAAATATCTTCTGAATGATAAAGCCTGCGAGATAGATTTCGAGGGTCCCGACATGTTCGATGATTCAGACCGCCAGACATTGTCTCAGTTTATCCAAGACGATCTGCATGAACAGGGTACGTTGCTATCAAGTTTGATTGCCGGTGGTTGGATCGCTCAAGATTACAAGCTGTATTCCACGATTTATTCAGATGAAGGCATGTCGAGGAATGCCCTAAATTTTGTAATACACAATATTAACGAGAACAAATCTGATTTCTCTTTCCATCTCAACGATGCGGATGTACAGAATGTGCTGAAACGCGTGCGACATCGAGATAATTCTCTCTTCGGACAAGCGTGGATGCTAAATATCAGTATTCTCAACTACCTGGTGAAGTCAAAAGCAGATGAAGATAAAAAGACGCTACGCATGGTTATCTCGTATCTATCCAACTTGAAGGGTGTGGCAAAGGATTTCTTGCTTGCGTTTCTCAGCGATGAGGAAAACAAAACAGCTGAAGTTCTTGAACTGCTTGCGGCGGACACATGCTCGGAGATACTGGAGTTCTTGGCGGACGATGTTGCTACGTTAGCTGACACTACAACTTTGTGTGATTTCCTAGACGTTGTACTGCGTCATTTGAATAAAAATGTTCAATACGAAGTTTCCGATGCCTTCAATAATTTCATTCAACAACATTGGGAATTCATTCCCGTATTCAGCGATGATTCTTTAGATGAAGAAGTGGCAAAGCAACTCGACAAGGTGCTGCTTGACTCTCACTACTCCGCTCCAGATCTGTCTTGTTTGAGTGAACCATTGCGCAGACTCCTCGTTGAACATGATGGGTATGATTTCACCAGAAGCAATCTTCTTTGTGCGATTAACGATTTGCAAGGCACGTTTGCAAAGCATGAAATGCTCGCTCTGAACCAGATCAGAAGCATTTCCACCCCCGTCTACCAATACGTCATTAAGAATGTCGACAAGTATCTTGACTTCCTGAAGGAATCTGAATATGCGCTCGACTTCGTTGATGGGACTGTTGCCTCGGATGTCGATTCAGATATTGTTGCAGTGTTGGGCGACTCCGTCCACTCGATATTTGACACTCGCAAATCAGAAGATAAATGGGTGGAGCTTGAGCAAGTTGTTAGCGGAATAATCAAGAAGCATTCACATACTGCTCGAATGCTTCATTTTGAGTCGGACGAATTAAAGAACAGACTTTCTTCGGGAATTGACGATGAAACACGGAAACGAATCAGCGTTTCTTACGTCAATGAGTTACTGCGGAATGATGCGATTTGGTTTACTCCGATGAATCTGCAGACCGTGTTGGAGTCTGTTGGGGATGTCGAGGAGGCGGATGCGTGTGGTGAGTGGCTAAAGCTGCATTCTTCCTTTGAATCAACCAAGGAAGACCCAGAATTTGACAGGGGAAATCTTGCGGTCAAACTGTTGAACCTGCCTCTTGATGTTTGCAATGCGAAGAAAAAGGAATCGCTGGTTCGCTCGTTGCAGCTCGAATCACCACTTTCGGATGAGCAGGTTTCCAATATTAAAGTGGGTGATTCCAGAGTATTCGATCTTAAACGTGAGCCCGATGTCTATGCGCGATTGTTGGATGATAAATCGATTATTGGCGACACTGAAACCGCCTTTGGAATGATTCCTAATATTTGTTGGGAAGCACGTCGAACGTGGATGCTGCGATCTGCAAAATTTATTACTTACTTATCGCCGAATCTTCTTGGACCGAATGAGGCATGTAGGATCATCGCCGATGAAGATACTCGTCTTGAACCTGTGCTGCAGAAGATAGTCGAGGATATGTCTGTTTATATTCAAGATGCAGATTTCGATTATCTTTTGGAAGTGGCAAAGGCGTGGATGAGTCATTCCGGCAAAACTGTAGACAAGGATAGAACCGAATTGTTCGACGAGCTGGCCACCAAGGATGAACGACTACATGGAGTAAAGGAATTGTGGGAACTCGGACTCGAATCGAATCTATGCGTAAGAATGATTAATCGAGCGTTTGACGAACAAGGTATTGACGATGCCAATATTGGCGTGGCTCGAGAGATCATCCAGCATCTCGATGTGCCCTATAGACAGTTATTCAATGATAAAAATCGTACCTTGAATACTGACGATGAAAACTTTGTCTCGTTGATTGCAAAACTGAATCAATACGCTAAACGAAGTGGTATTACCCCAGAAGACATATGGAGAAATCCTCAGGAAAAAGATGGATTTACCAAATATACCGTGGCCTTTTCTTCTGTAGAAAAACTTAATGAAAAGATTGATTTACTGCAAAACCAATCAGCAATTAATAATTGAGCCTCGTTCGTCTTTGCATGCGTTGTTTTGTTATGGAGGGGCTGCGGACGTTTTCTTGGAGATGGTCACGCAGCCATTCCCTGGCTTTGACGGTATTTGTACAGGACTCATCCAACCGAGCGGCCGTTTGATGCGCCCGTGGTCGTACCAGCGGATGCAGTCGTCGATCAGGACGAGCACCTCGTCGCGGGTACGCTCCTCCTAATGCCCGAGATAGACGGATTCCGTCCTTATACGCCCGAGGAACCCCTCCGCGGTGTCGTCCGGGGAACGGCCTTTGGCGCCCGTCGACCGCGCCGGGCCGTAGCGGTCCATGAGCGCCAGCCATCCGGGCCGCCGGCAGTGGCATCCGCGGTCGGAATGCACCAGGGGCCTCGCTCCCTCCGGCAGCGTTTCCACGGCCTTGACGAGCATCCTGTTGGCGAGCTCCGCGTTGGGACCGGGCCCGGCCGTGTACGCGACGATCTTGCCGTCGTAACAGTCGATCGGCGGGGAGAGGTACACCTTCCCATCCCTGGCCTTGATCTCGGTGATGTCCGTGAGCCATTTCTCGTTCGGCATCTCAGCCGTGAAATCGCGGTCGGCGAGGTCGCCGGGAGCCGGCGTGGTCTCGCTCTCGTATGAGCCGTACCCGCGTCGTTCGGGAACATGCGCCGTCGGACCATCCTCGGCCATGATCCTGCGGAGCGCCTTCTCCGAGACGCGGGTTCGGAGCACGGTCCTGACCCTGCGGTACCCGTACCTTCCCCTGGAAGAGGCGAACGCCTCCGCCACCTCCCGCATCAACGCGTTCCCCAGTTCCGGCTCCTCGACCCTGCGGCGCGGGGCCTCGGCGTCGCCGGCGGATCGATCCCGTCGCATCGCTGGCCTGTCGGCCTGGCCGGCGTTCCTGTTCTTGGGTCGCAGCGCGGCCATGCCGCCCTCGCGGTACGCCCTGACCCGGTTGCGGACCGCTCCGATGCCCGCACCGAGCCGTTCGGCGGCCTGCTTCCGCGCATGCCGCCCAGCACCAGTTCGATCGCCTTGGCCCTCGTCTCCATTAGGATGATGGGTTTCGCCATATGGCCGGCATACCCGGGATCCTTTGCCAGCCAGCGTTCCAGGCACTGCCTGGTCGGGTATCCCAGATGCCTCACCACCTGGGCCGTGGTCATCGGCGTGGCGGAGTACAGATCCACCGCGCGCTGTCGTTCCTCGGGACCGGACATATGATAATCCTTTCGCTCAGTCTCCAAGAAAACGTCTGCGCCCTGTTCTCCTGCATGGAAAACTCGTTCTGCAAGGCAATGTCAAATCTGTAGGCAAGCTGCGCTTTTCCCGTTCTGCTTCTCCACCTCGTTCCATAAGGTTTCGCGGTCAGAGAAAGAGGGTGGAGCATGAGATGGCAGCAGGATTTCGGAACAGATTACGCCGCCCTTTTGGCGTAATCGCTGTCCTCGCTGTAATGCTCACTGTGCAGCTTTTCGCCGGAGCGATAGGCGGCAGCAGCCACAGCAGACTGTCCGGCGCTGCGCTTAATCCGGGTCACATGAAAATGATACAGTGCGATAGTCAATCACCCCCAAACTCATTTTTGTTGTGCTCGTTGATGGCCTCCATGAGCAGACCCTTGACTTCCGTCAAGGCGAATGCTTTTCCGCAAAGGTGTAAAACTCGGTTTCGGTCAAAACCTTTGTCAGCGATGCAACGCTTTCAATAGCTGCGCCACGGGTGATAAGATGATGTGCCCGCTTGCGCCGATCTCCCTTTTCGTAGTATGCGGCACGGTTTTCAAGTTGCTGCTTTTTGTGTTTGGAGCTGCAAGAGCTTGCGTTCTTTCCGCTTTCTCCGCTTCCAGTTCGGGGATAGTTTTCTGTTTTGCCATAATGCATGACCTCCTTGATTTTGATGTGGGGATATAAAAAGACCGCCTACTTTTTTGTAGACGGTCTATGTAACACTAGAGGATAGTTTTTTTATTGCGGCATTCCACCGTTTTTAATGATGGAGTTTGCTACTCCCTCTGCTGCGGCTGTCACAAACGCAGAGGAAATGGTCTTAATTGTTTCGATAACAGGGGGGAGTCCTTTTTGCACAATTACATCTTTAACCTTTTTCCATTGGGAGTTATCTCGGATTTTATCAAGAAAATCATTGCCCTCCCATGTTAAAGAACCTACGCCGAAGCTCCGTAAACTGTTATCCGCATACCGGGCACCGTAATCAGAAATCAGCCCAGCCTCATTTAATATTTTGCAATGATAGGCGACAGTTTCCATGTCGTAGCCACTAATGTTCAAATTAGAAATCGCTGTTGAAGAGTATTCTTCTTCAATTTTCAAAAGAATGAGACGAACAAGCTCCATGTCTCGCTTCATGGATGCTCCTTTCATGGATGCTCCTTTCAATCATACTTGCTATCTGCGAATGGTTTGTTAAATCGTTCGTAGATAGCAAGTCCGCAGGGATAGCCGCTTAGCGACGCAAGGGTTGCAGCCCCTTGTACGGAACGGAGTGGCGCAAAACAACCCGAATATTCGTGTGTTTGGGCTGCCTGCCTCGCAGAGCGCACATACATGGCTTGCCTCTGTATAGAAGTGCGCCCTTTGTTCCAAAGGGATTTATAACACCGCCTAATCCTCAAGATACAAGCCTTCATCAATACGACAAATTGCCTTTCGGATATTTGAAGCAATGATTGATGATGCCTTTTCGTATTCTGTACTATATATACCCAGCAAACTGAAAATGCAGGATTTCTTACAGCGTCTGACAAATGCATTGTTGAATGTTACCTTTGTGTTTTGAGAGAAGGACTGGTAATATACATCCTTTCGAAAGCAAGCTTCATATATCTGAACATAGAAATTTCCATGACAGAGGAGGGGCATGAAGTCAATACAAGTAGCGAATGCTTTCATTCTTCGCCATGGCTCTGATATCGACATTACGAATCTTGTGCTGAACAAGCTCGTTTATTTCGCGCAAGTCGAATCTCTGCGCGAAACCGGGAAACCATTGTTCGAAGACAAGATTGAAGCGTGGCCTTACGGTCCGGTTGAGAGGAACGTTTATTTCACTTTCCAAAAATACGGACGCAACAGGATTCTCAAGTCCGAGGGCGAAACCGCAAAGGATGAACAGGCCTTATCCGTCGTAGATGGGACGGCAAAGAAATATGGTTTTCTGACGGCATTCGATCTTGTGGGATTCTCCCATCGAAAGAACTCCGCTTGGAAGAATGTCTACAGGGAAGGAGAAAACGTCGAAATCACCAACGATGCCATTCTCGCATCCGACGACGGTCTGACCTTCCCCAAAAACACTCTTGCATCTAGTTTGGATGAAGTAAATGCAAAATGGCAGAACACCTTCAGGATTCTGCGCAATGCCTGAGCAATACACTGACGAGTGGTGGCATATCCAAGCGCCGCCACTCGTTTTTCCATCTGATGATTTCGCAGAAGCAATGACACAAGCAATCGTCCGAGTACACAGGAAGCAACTTGACGACATCGGCGGATTTACCTTGGAAAGAGCCAATGACGCCGATTCCGTAAGTGGCGTTGTGGATTCGACGTTTCTGCCGGTATTCGGTCAATCGTCGAAAGAACGATTCGAAGATTTGTTTCGCCAAATGGCGCATTTTACCTTTCACCTAGCCAAAAATCATTATTTCGCTGATGGCAACAAGCGCACCGCAATGGCCATATCCTTGGCCATCCTGAAAATGGAAAGAATTGATTTGGATATCGATGATGATCCAGAGCCAGAACGAAATACCCTATATAAACTCATTTCCAGACTGGTGACAGAAGAAATCACGGAAGAACAATTTGCCGCAAGCCTGAGGAGAAGTGGACGTTTAATCGATGAATGATGACGGGCTACCGCCTGTCCGCTACAGCACAAGGTCGACCGGCCCATGCGAGTGTTCGGCTACCGCACGCCTGCCGAGCCATTCGCCGACGAACTGCCAGACCTACAAGTCTGACGAAGGCGTTGCGCTTACGAATGAACAACGGGTGGCATCTATACATCATGATGAACGGGTAGGGTTGACGGGGAGGGAGAATCACATGAATCAGGCATGCGCACGCAACGACACCATCGACGCGAGCAACCATCATGGCCGACCGCAATACCGACAGCAATACTGACCGTTCCTGCAATTTCTGACAACGCAGGAACGCAACGTCATTTGGCTGCTGCTGGCCATCGCTTTTCTTCCGGTGGGCGGCACCACGCTCGGCCTGTACGCGCCGTTCTGGTCGCCAATCAGTCCGGCGCTGTTCGCCGTGTACTGCCTATGCAATTGGCGTCAACTGCGCATCGCAGCCAACCGATACCTGCCAATGTTCCTCCTACCGGTGGCCTGCATAATCCTGTCCATCCCGGGATGGCTGAAATTCGGCATCCATCTCAACGCCGCGTTCATGAGCATCACCGGATTATTGGGCGTGCTCGCCACTTTGGGTGCGATCGCCATTGCGTTCGGCATCAAATGCATTCCATGGCGTACGCCATTGCGGATTCTCATCGCTTCTTACTGGTTCTCCTTCGGCGTGGGCGTGGTGCAATGGCTAGCCATCCATCTGCATATCAAGCCGTTGACCGACTATTTCGCGCACCTCATGTACCGGCAGTACATCAATGAAAGCTCGGTGTGGGGCGGTGGTCGCCCGCAGTTCCTGTTCGCGGAGCCCAGCTATATCGGCATGCATCTGTTCGGCATATTGCTGCCGCTTATGTGGCTTATGCGTGGGCGCGACCGTATCTATGCCAAGCGGTTGCGCAACCTCATCGTTGTGTATGCGATTGGCTCTGTGCTGATGCAGGCCGGCACCCGGATCGTTCTTGATTCGGTGGTGGCATTGCTGGTTGCCATTATTGTGCATAATTCGTGGTGCGACAAGAAACAGCGCGTGCGTGGTATTGCGCAGCTGCTGGGTGCGGTTATGCTTGGTCTGCTGGGCGTGCTTGCCGATTCCCGACTATCTTCGATTGCGGAAAACGGTGCCGAAGGAGACGGATCGTTCTTCGCGCGAATCTACCAGAGTCTTGACCCGATATGCGGGCTTCTTGCCCATCCGTGGACGGTGCTTACCGGATATGGCTCCGGCAACATCATCAACGCGGTATGGGCCGGCGCGAAGCATGCGGAACGATTGTTGAATGGCCTGGGCATGAATGGAAGTGCTGCGGTGGGATTCGCGACTGGCATGAATGCGGACACCGTATGGACGATGTGTGCGTATACCAGCGTTGTCGCCGAATACGGATTGATCGGCCTGGTTCTGCTGGTCATCGCTTCCATAGTTTCCATGACGCGTGTCTTCGATACTGCAGCTGCCGAGCATGGTGTTTGGGGCAAGACTGTTATCTGCTGGCTTGTCCTGATCGTGTACCTGTATATCCAGTGCGAGAACTACGCGTTCGCCGCGCTGCCATTGTTTATCTTCGCGGCAAGCAAGCTGCGCAAGTAACCATATTTGACGGGGTACGGATGTCTTCTTCTAGATAACTTACAGTTAGAGAAGCCGCTATCGCAAGTATTCTTTAACCTGTCCACAAGGCGGCTGGCATCAGCAATCATTTGGGGAGGTAATGTTCGACTGTTCAGTTTTTGAGCCTTGTCGCTCTGGAGCTGCCATAAGCGAAATGAGACGTGTTTCGTTGCTTAGGGTGCAGTGGTCACGGCCTGTTCGGACCGCAGCTCCTCGATACTTATATGCAAGACGGCAGTCGATGGCCGTCTATGTTGGGTGAAGTGATCTGAAGTGATTACAAGCTGCGGATTTGCGAGCCGAACGGCCATAGCGCTAATTTGGCCATCTTGAACGATTGAATGCCGAACGGAATGCCAATGATGGTGACGCAGTTCAGCAGGCCGGCAAGTATGTAGCCAATCGCCATCCATACGCCAGCCAACACAAACCATACGATATTGGCCAGCACCGATCCCACACCTCCGCCATACACCACGGTTTTGCCGAACGGGGTCAGCGTGAGTCCCGCCATCTTGAACGCCTGAATGCCCAGCGGAATGCCCACAATGGTGATGCACAACACCAAACCGATAATGGCCCAGCTGGCGGCGAGCAACAGTCCACCCAAAATCAGCCACAGAATATTGCCAAGAAGTCGCATACGCACATGATACTGACATGCCGTGCCGATGCCGACAAGTGGCAACGGATAACAACAAAAGATACAAAAAGCAGCAAAGCCATGTGGGAAGGATGTATTTTGCTTCGCCATAAGCAAAAATGGCGAGGCGGATTTATCGAACCTTAATCGAACCAAGTTTTAATACGGTTGCATTGCTTGGCGATGCCTCCGAATATGTTGGTCAAATTTTGACTTTGCTTTCCGAGGTGTTGCTGGCAGCAGCGTATTGAATGGATTTTTGCAGTCACTTAATTGATGCGGCTGCAAAAGCAATCGGTATTTTCTGGTTGAATTCTTTGAGTGTGGAGCGGCAGAAAACAAGATCTTTGATAAATGCCATGTAAAACTGCCCAACATCTGTTTGATCGAAAGCCCGCTACAAATCTGCCATACATAGCGCAGATAGACCGGTTGAAATGGGGATATTACGCGAAGTGATCTCGCGCGATTGCACGCTGCGGCCTACAGCAGAGGGGTGGCGCGTGGCTTGGCAGTTGATCCGCGTACTTGCAGCTGAACGGGGAATGTCTCGAATGGTTCCTCGATGGGTTGTCCTTCGATGAGCGCCAGAG
>OOBK01000034.1_pt1 | contig 91293 bp, 70 predicted proteins | sample 1671541 | NCBI WGS metagenome assembly OOBK01 (sample SAMN06348167, study PRJEB24527) | human gut metagenome | biome: human gut; feature: ankylosing spondylitis patient; material: feces | host: Homo sapiens | place: China | collected 2015-10 | reverse complement strand
CTTGATACCGGTACGCTCTGTGGATGCGTGAACGATCTTGCCATCTCCAATGTACATCGCTACATGGCTGATACTGGAGCCACTTCCGTAGAAGATCAGATCTCCCGGCTGCATATCATTTGAACTAATCTTGTGTCCCTGTGTTGCCTGAGAGCTTGAGGAACGATTCATGGAGATTCCTGCTGCATGCTCCATAACATATTTTACAAATCCGGAACAATCAGCTCCGGTATGTGGGTCATTTCCACCTGCACGGTACTTTCCGCCTACAAACTGAAGTGCGTAAGCTACAACATTCTGGCGAGCATCTGCCTTTGCCTGAACGGCTGCTTCCTCGGCTGCCTTTGTCTCCTCAGCTGCCTTCTTCTCTGCGAGGGCTTTCTGAACAGCGATATCCGGACCAGCCTGCATATCGATAACCTCTGCCTCGGCATCTGCTACCTCTTCTTCCTCAATCTGAACGGCTTCCTCGACAACCCCTGCCACGTTCTCGATTTCCGGAATCTCAAGCTCTGGGAGATTCAATGCCTCAGAGATTTTAATTGCCTTTGTTGAGGTCTCTGCGCGGGATACCATAGGGCTTGTCCAGAATACAGAACCCGTTGCCAGTACTGCTGTGGCTATATAAAGTACCGATTTATTCATTTCCTACATCCACTCCAATCCAGAATTTGTATTTACGTTGTTTGTTATTTCTATGATTTCTATGTTCTCAAACCGATGCCGGAGAGGGCTTCCACCGTTTTACAGCTTCCAGCTCTCTTCCGGCACCGTAATTATTACATAATTATTAAATATGTTACATCGTTATTATACATATCCAGATTGGGCGCGTCAAGTTTTTTGCACCATTGTTTACATTTTATTAATATTTTGTGACGGTTTCCTGCGCAGTTTTCTCTGTTTTTTTGTCACTATTGACTTATTCGATTCTCCCATTCGACTCTCATACCAATCAAGCTAAGGCGCAATCGGCTTCGCCTCTTCACCGCCGGCTATCTCTCTACCGTCCCTTCACAAACCACATCACTAACATCACGAGGAAAATGATCGGAAGGAGCGGAATCAGAACACTCAAAATTCCTCCCACAATCGTGATGATCAGCGTCACCACCAAGATAGCGACAAGAACTGCTCCGAGCTTCCAGTACCACTTATTCAAATCGTAATAGTGCACACTGGAATTGCCTGTAAAAATATTTCCCTGCTGTCCCTGTGATTCGCCGTCACCTGCATATCCGCCATCCGCAGCACCCGCAGATCCGAATGGAATGAAGGAGCGATACTCCTCAAACATTCCTTCTCCCGCTCCCGGCGTTGCATCCATAATTGTTCTCGCAATCAGACGCGGATCTCCGAGTTCTTCCATCACATCCCTCTCGGATCTCCCCTTCTGCACCTCTGAGCGGATATAATCGCTGTAATAGCGCAGATTTTCCCGCACAGTCTCAGGTGGTACATTTCCAGAAAGAGCTGACTGCAATCCCTGTAAAAATTCTGTCTTATTCATCGTCTTCTCTGTCTTCCTCTCATTCCGTTCTCATCCGACTTCCTATATCTGTCTACATTTGTCTGTCCCAGTTTTTCTCGCTGTATTTCTCTGCCTCTATTTCTCTGGCTGTATTTCTTTAGCTTTACTTCTCTGGTGTTATTTCTTTCGCTTTGTTTTTCTGCCTTTATTCCAATCTCTATGACTTTGTTTTTCTGACCGTCCTTGTCAAATTTTATTTTCTCATTTCTTAATCATTCTGTTCCTTGATGTCACCTCTTCTAAATGCTGCCACAAGCTCGGTCAGATCCTCAATCATCGCCTTCAGTTCTTTTCCCTTGTCGGTATTTCCAACCATCACCCTGCTCTTCATCTTCTCAACGATGGAGACGCGCGGAGTGCTCTCCACATCCGGATTAAACGGCTTGTGCTCCGCAAGTGCCAGATGATTGGAATTGTAAATCAGAGTGTAGCCCGCAATTCCGGTGTATTTCTGATAAGCCTTTGACAGACCTCCATCAATGACAAAGAGTTTTCCGTTTGCCTTCACCGGTGTCTCTCCATCCTTGATCTTCACCGGCACATGACCGTTGATGATATGAGAGCCCTGTTTCGACAGTCCGAATTCCTCAAAAATCCGGTCGCAGACCTCCTCTTTCTGACTCAACTTGTAGTACGGATTCATGTGTTCTCGCTGAAGTGCCTTGTCTGCAACAAAGTAATGCTCAAATGTCGTCATCTTATCTTTTCCAAATACCGGTGATTTCGCTCCGCACCACAGATACCACATGAAATCTTTCGCGCGCTCCTTGCCCGGCTCTCCATCGTTCAGGAAGTAAGCCTGACGGATCTGACCACTGATATAATCCATCAGCGCACGACCGGACAGCGGTTCGCCGTCGCAGATCATCTCCTCGAAACTGCCATCCTCCTTCATCGGGATACATCCGTGATACATCAGGTTGCCATTACAGCACTTGTAAAGCTCTCCTCTCGCATAGAGGAAACGGATGTGGCGGTGCAGAAGCTCACTGTGCTTAAATGAGAGCACGAGCGTGTGGAGAAGTTCTTCCTCCTCCTTCGAGAGCTTGAGCGGATGTGCCGGATCGATTGTCGGGAAATTCGTGTCAAGAAGCGGGTAGCTCTTTCCGCCGATCGTCACGGTTCCTGCATTGTAATCCACCTGCTCGAGCAAGATTCGATCATCCATCTTGTATCCCGGATGACGACGGATAATCTGACCCTCCACCTTGAACTGGAGCACTGCAATCGCCTTGTGCATCTTTGCCGCAAGTCCCGGATCAACCGCATCGTAAATGTTCTGGTCGAGAATCTTCGGCGTAAAACGGGTACACGGATCATCACGGTAAACCTTCGCCGCAAACATCGAGAGCGGACGCAGATTAATTCCATATCCATCCTCAAGCACATCAAAGCTGTTGTAGCTGATCGCAATTCTCAGAACGTTGCAGACACACGCCGGATTGCCGGTTGCCGCACCCATCCAGGAGATGTCATGATTTCCCCACTGAATGTCGACATCGTGGAACTGCATCAGCTCATTCATGATGATGTCCGCGCGCGGTCCTCGATCAAAGATGTCTCCGATGATGTGCAGATTGTCAATCGTCAGGTTCTGGATCAGCTCACAGATTGCAGAAATGAACTTGTCTGCAACCTTCGTGTCAATGATCGCACGAATGATTTCCCCATAATATACCCGTTTATTCTCATCATTATAATCCACATGAAGCAATTCGTCGATGACGTAGGCAAACTCCTTCGGCATCTTTTTTCTGACTTTGGAGCGGGTGTATTTTGATGCCACGACCTTGCAGATCTCCACAAGACGATAGATCGTGATTCTCTGCCAATCCTCCGTGCATCGATCCTCCGCAATCAAACGCGCCAGATTGCGGTCCGGATAATAGATCAGATTCGCCAGTTCAACCTGCTCATCCTCCGGAATAATGTGACCAAATGTCTCACGAATTTTCTCACGGATAATTCCGGACGCACTCCGAAGCAGGTAAACGAATGCCTCATACTCTCCGTGAAGGTCACTGAAGAAATACTCGGTTCCCTTCGGCAGACCACAGATTGCCTTTAAGTTGATGATCTCACTCGAAGCCGCCTTGACACTCGGATATTCTCTCGCCAACAGCCTCAGATATTCCAAATCTCTCATAATACATCTTCTCCCGCTCCGCAACATGTTACTGTTTCTGTGTTGCATAAACAGTAACGGATTTTGCCGGTGCTTTCCATTCTAAGTCGGCAAAATCTGCTACCACCACTGTATCATTCGGCATTTTCCGTTCAGAAGATGCCTACCCGTGTACAGTAACACAAAACTGTAAAACTACAACTTTCCCTGCCAGTAAACATTGCTTTTTTTATAGAATTATAGTAGCATAAAGTAATGTTGGGGTCAAATCCTTACTGAGGAGAAAGTCACTCTGAATTATGTATCAGGTTGTTAAAACTGGAGGAATACACATGGAACAATTATATGTTTTTGGAACCGGAAATGCCGCTGTCACCCGTTGCTACAACACCTGTTTTGCGATCAGGCAGGATGATCAGTTCTTCATGGTTGATGCCGGAGGCGGAAATGGAATTCTTCGCATTCTCGAAGATATGAATGTCCGCTACGAGCAGATCCATCATCTCTTCGTGACTCACGAGCACACCGATCACATTCTCGGTGTCGTGTGGATGGTTCGCTTTGTCGCAACCCGCATCCTGAACGGAAGCTATGAGGGCGATTTTCATATCTACTGCCACGAGGATCTCGTCTCCACGATCGACACATTCTGCCGTCTGACACTTCAGGGCAAACTTTACCGTCTAATCGGTGACCGGATTCACCTGACCGCTGTCCACGATGGTGAGACCCTCCATATTCTTGAAAGTGATGTAACTTTCTTCGACATTCATTCCACGAAGGCAAAGCAGTACGGATTCACGATGAGACTCAAGAACAGAAAGCGTTTGACCTGTGCCGGAGACGAGCCGTACAATGATCTGTGTGAGAAATACGTCGCCGGCAGTGACTGGCTTCTCCATGAGGCATTCTGTCTCTACGAGGACCGCGAGCGATTCAAGCCCTACGAGAAACATCACAGCACCGCAAAAGATGCAAGCGAACTGGCAGAACGTCTCGGTGTCGCAAACCTTGTACTGTGGCACACGGAGGACAAGACCCTTGCCACCCGCAAGGAGCTCTACACCGCCGAAGCCCGCAAATATTTCCACGGAAATGTCTATGTACCGAACGATGAGGAGATTCTGGATCTGTAAAGAAAAAGATCTGGCTATTGAAATTCTTCAGCCAGATCTTTTTTGCTGTTTGTTATTATACGCTCTCCGATCAATTAACTTAGTCCGTCTTCGGCGTTCCATCATATCCGAGGATCGTTCCATCCGGTGTCATCGTATTCGTAAGCATCACACCCTTCTTGTCGCAGTAATATCTCTTTCCGTTCCAATCGATCCATCCGGTCTTCATGTAACCGTCCTCACCGAAGAAATACCACTTGCCATCAATTTCTTCCCAGCCATTCCTGGTGTAGGTCTTATCGCTGTGCTTATACCACCAGCCGATCTGATCCGATACCCACTCTCCGGTCACTGGCATTCCTCCACCTTCTCCATTTCGGATTCTTGTGGCGTCCTCAGAGCTCAGGGTGATGACGGTAGACTCCTTCCAGGTTCCCTTGTTGTCCTGGTTGACCTTGTTGACCGGGCGTACCTTAACCTGATAATCTCCCGGTTTCGTCATTGCACTCTGGAAATTGTAATGAGAATCTGTCGTCGTAAGCATCGTCGCTCCAACGCCCTCGCCATTCCGGTACAGTCGCACTTCATAACTTCCTGCGCCTCGAACTTCCTTCCAGATTGCATATCCATTATTTGTCAGCATCACATCTGACTGATCTCCGACCGTCTCTGCGAGCGACGGCAGTTTCACCGTGAGCTTAAGCGTCTCCGAGGAATCCTCCTTCGTCGCCTTGACATAGGTTGCACCGGAGAGCCTCACAGAGCTTGCCTTTGTCAGTGAGAAATAGTATCCGGCTTCAGCCCTCAGATAGATGCTGATCTTCGGGATGTCATTTTCCTCCCACTCGAAACCGTCATTCTCCACATCGTAGTAATCGTAGTAGTATTTTCCTCCCTTGACGCTCACATCAATGGTCTCTTCTCCGATTCGCGTCTCCGGCTGAATCTCTGCCTCCACCTCAATATTCACAGAACTGATTCTCTTTCTGCTCGCTCCAAAAACCGGCATCGCTACCAGCCCTGCAAACAGACATCCGAGCGTCAGCAATCCTGCGATTTTTGCGGCTGTCTTTGTCTTTCTCACTTGTTCCCCCTCCATCTCCATATGCTGATTTCTGGTATTTCTCAGACCACTTCGTTACTGTTCACACGTATACAGTAACACCTTTTTTGCCTTCACTGTATTACACGAAAACTCTCCTGTCAAGCGACTTCCCTGATTCGTAAACTTTAAAGCAAAATCGTAAGAAAAAAGCTAAGTATTATGATCAATAAGCCTGTCCCTGCAAAGCTTTAAATTGAATCAGACGCCATCGCCCATAAAATGAAAAAGACCGGAGATGTACGGGCATTTCTGCCACATACATCCTCGATCTTTTTGTACTCTATGATAGTGATATTCTGTCTATCATCTATCATTTTATAGCTCATTTATTTCGCGTAATCAGTTGCACGAGACTCACGGATCACATTCACCTTGATCTGTCCCGGATATTCCAGCTCATCCTCGATGCGCTTGGAAATCTCGCGTGCCATCAGCACCATATCATCGTCGGAAACCTGTTCCGGAACAACCATGATACGCACCTCACGACCTGCCTGAATCGCAAAAGACTTGTCTACTCCCTTGAAAGAGTTCGTGATATCCTCAAGCTGTTTCAGACGGTTTGTATACGTCTCAAGAGTCTCTCGTCTTGCACCCGGTCTTGCAGCGGAAATCGTATCTGCCGCCTGTACCAGACATGCAATCAGGCTCTGAGGTTCTACATCTCCATGATGGGACTCCACCGCATTGATCACAGTCGGGGACTCCTTATACTTCCGGCACAGTTCTGCACCAAGCTGTACATGAGAGCCTTCCATCTCGTGATCGACGGATTTGCCGATATCATGCAGAAGACCTGCACGCTTTGCCATACGAACGTCCACGCCGACCTCGGCTGCAAGAAGTCCGCAGAGCTGAGCGACCTCGATAGAATGTTTCAGTGCGTTCTGTCCATAACTGGTACGGAATTTCATCTTTCCAAGCAGTTTCACGAGCTCCGGATGGATTCCATGGATTCCAACTTCGAGCGTAGCGGACTCACCGTCCTCACGCATGTTCGACTCCACTTCGCGCTGTGCTTTCTCCACCATCTCCTCGATTCTTGCCGGATGAATACGTCCATCCACAATCAGGCGTTCCAGAGCAATCCTTGCCACCTCACGGCGGATCGGATCAAAACCAGAAAGAACAACTGCCTCCGGGGTATCATCGATGATCAACTCTACGCCAGTCAGGGTCTCTAAGGTACGGATATTACGACCCTCACGTCCAATGATTCGGCCCTTCATCTCGTCATTCGGAAGCTGTACCACCGATACCGTGCTCTCAGCCACATGATCTGCCGCACATCTCTGAATTGCAGTAACCACATAGTCTTTGGCCTTCTTATCGGCTTCTTCCTTTGCCTTGTTCTCCATCTCCTTAATCATCTTGGCAGTGTCATGCTTGACCTCCGCCTCAACAGATCGGAGAAGATATTCCTTTGCCTGCTCCGTTGTCAGTCCAGAGATTCGCTCCAGTTCCTCGATTCCCTTCTCATAGAGGGCTTCCGTCTCGGCGTTGCGCCGGTTTAAAGCCTCCTCACGGGCTGCGAGGGCTGATTCCCGCTTCTCCATGTTCTCTGATTTCTTGTCCAGATTCTCTTCCTTGCTCAGTACACGCCTCTCATAGCGCTGAAGTTCCGCTCTTCTTTCCTTTGTCTCTTTATCCAGCTCATTCTTCGTCTTTAAAGACTCTTCCTTCGCCTCCAGGAGAGCTTCTCGCTTCTTTGTCTCTGCCGTCTTTAACGCTTCATCTATTATCTCTCTGGCTTTTTCTTCCGCAGTCCCGATCTTTGCTTCGTAAGTCTTCTTCCGATTCGCAACTGCCAAAAACCAGCTAATAGGCGCCACAACACACAGTGTTAGTATAACCGCTATTACTATCATGACACAGGAGCACCTCCTTATTTAGTTTTCATTGTACACCAATACAACACTACAATTTTAAACTGTTTTATGCATTATGTCAAGCGTAACAGGGGTCTGCGCCAACCCTCTATGTAACTTTTATTTCCGCAAAAATCCGCTTATTTCTCGTCAAAATCCACCTTCATCTCGTCCATTGTTCGGCGGATCACATTCCAGGAAAAACCACGCCTTGCAAGCGATGCGGTCAGTTTGCGATAGACATCCGCCTCAAGTTTCTCTCCTGCGCGGTATCCCTTCTTCTCAAGGAAGACACGAACCTGACTCTCCTCATCAACCGGCTCCTCCTCGAGACAGGAGGCGATGATCTCCCGGCTCACGCCTTTTCGCTCTAAGACCGCACGGATCTGACGCGCGCTCTTTTTCCCGGACTGGGAGCGGATAAACCGCATCGCATAGGCTTCGTCATCGAGATAACGGTATTCTCTCAAAAAGCGAACGGTCTCTTCGATCTCGTCCTTCGAATATTCCCGATCTAAAAGTTTCTGTCTCAGCTCCTGCTCCGTGCGATCCCGATACTCGAGAAGAGCGAGTGCGCTCTCTCTGGCACTTCTCTTCTCGCGACTGCGTGACCTTGTACCTTTCGTGCCGGTATCTGTTTTTGTACTGTTACCTGTACCTGCACCTGCGTTCGGGCTAAGACTATTGCTGTTACTGAAACCATATTCCGAGCTTACATCCTCTTTGAGACCCACACCGCTCCAGCCTCTATTCCTACTCCTCACCGTCAGTCTCTGCCTCATCTGCGGTCTTTGCAGACTCTGCAATCACCGGACTTCCCTGAAGACCGTGGATCTCACGGACTTTCTGCTCGACCTCCGCAAATACTTCCGGATGCACCTTCAAATAAGCCTTCGCGTTCTCACGACCCTGACCGATCTTTGCTCCATTGTAGGCATACCAGGCACCGCTCTTCTCAACTACATTGTCCTTCACCGCCAGATCAATGATGTCGCCCTCTCTCGAGATGCCCTGACCAAACATGATGTCAAACTCTGCCTCACGGAATGGCGGAGCGATCTTGTTCTTGACAACCTTGACGCGGACATGGTTTCCGACAACCTCACCGCCCTGCTTGATTGCCTCGACACGGCGCACATCCAGACGAACGGAAGAATAGAACTTCAGCGCACGTCCACCAGTCGTCGTCTCCGGGTTTCCGAACATGATACCAACCTTCTCACGGAGCTGATTGATAAAAATCACGGAACAGTTCGACTTGCTGATGATACCGGTCAGCTTACGCAAAGCCTGAGACATCAGACGTGCCTGAAGACCTACATGAGAGTCACCCATCTCGCCGTCGATCTCCGCCTTCGGAACAAGGGCTGCAACGGAATCGACAATCACGATGTCCACTGCACCGGAGCGCACCATCGTCTCGGTGATCTCAAGACCCTGTTCTCCGTTGTCCGGCTGGGAAATGTAGAGATTGTCAATGTCGACACCGATGTTCTTCGCGTAAACCGGATCAAGGGCATGCTCTGCATCGATGAATCCGGCAATTCCTCCTCTCTTCTGTACCTCTGCCACCATATGAAGTGCAACCGTCGTCTTACCACTCGACTCTGGTCCGTAAATCTCAATCACACGTCCCTTCGGCACACCGCCCAGTCCGAGTGCAATGTCCAGACTGATCGAGCCGGTCGGAGTCGTCTCGATATTCATATTTGCTCCGGAATCTCCAAGTTTCATGATCGATCCCTTGCCGTAGGACTTCTCAATCTGTGTAATCGCCGCATCCAATGCTTTCAGCTTATCATCTTTATTCATGTCTTCCTCCATGCGAACATACGTTCTTTCTTTGCTTATAATCATAGTATAATCTTTAGATTCTGTCAACTGTTTTTTCTTTTTCTTACGGCTCTGTCCGGCGGATAAAGTCCTGCAAATACGCTCGCGCTCCGAGTTCGACGTAATGGTGCATAAGACCGCAAACTACGCGGTCTAAACACCAACGTCTCACACGGATTTGCAGAATCTTTCCCGCCGTCAGAGCCTGTTCTCTTTATTTTCACCTTCTCTCATACATTTATAAAAATTATATTGCAAAAAAGGATTATTCGATTATCTTGTATACAAAAAACTTTATGAATGAAATACTTATAATAAATTATGAATCTCCGGCGATGCGCCATGAGTAAAACAGATAAAAATTTATGAACTTTACAAAGACTTATTTAAAAACCTGCTGTCACAAACACCCTGTGTCGTGATGGGGGACACAGGGTGCTTGTTCGTGTTAGGAATTCCGATTTCAAAAAGGACTAAGGATTGTTTCCTGCATTTATTATGGCTTTAGTATAACACATCATTTTCGTAAAAAAATGTATATTGTTTAAATAGATTCTGAAGAAATTATTAAGATTATTTCCGGTAATCCTCTCGATCAATTTTCGATGTCAGGACTCTTTTTTCTGAATATCCTATAATAACAACGAAAGGCATTTCAGACACACGCTCAGGTGTGTCCGGGAAATTGGATTCTCATGGATCATGCAAGACTTCTCATAAACGGAAATGACGACTGTAATTTGACCGGAGCCGGCATCGGAGTCGCTGTTCTTGATACCGGCTGTGCTCCCCACCCGGATCTTAGCGGTCAGATCGGGGCTTTCTGCGATATTCTAGGGCACAGAGTTCTGCCCTATGACGACAATGGACATGGCACCCACGTCTGCGGAATTATTGCGGGAAATGGCAGTCTTTCCGATGGGCGTTTTCGCGGAATTGCCCCCGGATGCACGCTGATTCCTGTCAAAGTGCTCGATCGTCAGGGAAGCGGTCGCGCCTCGGATGTCCTCGCCGGTCTGCGCTGGATTCGCCAGCATCAGAAACAATTTGGCATTCGGATCGTCAATATCTCTGTCGGCTCGTTTTCCCGAAGAAATATGGGCGAAAATTCCGTCCTCGTCCGCGGAGTCGATACCGCCTGGGATGCTGGACTTGTCGTCGTTGTCGCCGCCGGAAACCGTGGACCTGAACGCAGTTCGATCACAACTCCGGGGATCAGCCGAAAAGTCATCACGGTTGGCTGTTCCGATGATGAGAAAGAGATCCTGATTATGGGAAATCGCATGGTTCACTACTCAGGACGCGGACCTACCTGTGCCTGTATCTGCAAACCGGACATCATCGCCCCGGGCGCTTCGATCACAAGCTGCTGCACCTCGTCACAGGGATATATTGCAAAGAGCGGAACAAGCATGGCGACCCCTCTCGTCACCGGCGCGATTGCCCTGCTTCTCGAAAAATATCCGGAAATGTCAAACCGCGATGTAAAGCTCCGCCTAAGAGAAAGAGCCGTCGATCTCGGGCTCTCCCACAACCAGCAGGGCTGGGGAAGACTCGATCTCAAACGGCTCTTGGAATAATAGATTTAAGACGATGCAGTCATCGACTTGGCGCGTAATTCTGGTCAGCTCTGCTGACATCTTCTAATCAGAATCACTGCGCATTATATTTACAGAACGCGCACGCGCAGAACCCCCTGAATGGCGTTCAGCTTCTGAACAAGAATGTCATCCGGAACGGACTCGAGATCCATCAGCGTGTATGCATATTTATCACGGCTCTTGTTCGTCATGTCGGAAATGTTGATTCCGCCACCTGCGAGGACACCGGTAATCTGACCGATCATGTTCGGAATATTCAGATGCAGAACTGCCACACGGGCAACGGTCTTCTTCACACCCATATCGCATGCCGGATAATTTACGGAATTGCGGATATTTCCGTTCTCGATATAGTCCATGATCTCCTTCACTGCCATCTTTGCACAGTTGTCCTCAGACTCTGCCGTGGATGCACCGATATGCGGGGTAACAATTGCTCCCTTCATATGTACAGACTTCGTGTTCGGGAAATCGGTCATGTAGTGCTTTACTTTTCCGGATGCAAGTGCCTCTGCCATTGCGTCCTCGTCAACGAGAAGGTCACGAGCAAAATTCAGAACGACAACGCCATCCTTCATCTGCTCAAGGGCATTCTTGTTGATCATACCCTTTGTGCTGTCAAGTGCCGGCACATGAAGCGTGATGTAATCGCACTCCTGGAAAATCGTGTCGAGGCTCGTCGTGTGCTTGACATCTCTTGAAAGCATCCATGCTGCCTGAACCGAGATAAACGGATCGTAGCCATATACTTCCATGCCGAGACCGGCGCAGGCATTTGCAACCTCTGCACCGATCGCACCAAGACCGATCACGCCTAGTTTCTTTCCGCGGATCTCGCATCCGGCAAAGGCCTTCTTCGCTTTCTCAACAGACTTTGCAATATTTGCATCCTCTGCATTGTCGATGCACCAGTTGATTCCTCCGAGAATATCGCGGGAAGCCAGCATCAAAGCGCCGATTACCAGCTCTTTTACTGCATTTGCATTTGCACCCGGAGTATTGAATACAACAATACCTTCCTGTGCACAAGCGTCAAGCGGGATGTTGTTGACACCTGCGCCGGCGCGGGCAACTGCCAGCAGAGAGTTCGGGAACTCCATCTCATGAAGAGATGCACTGCGGACAAGAATGCCCTCTGCCTCCTTCACATTGTCAGTCAGCTCATAGTCAGCTGTCAGCAGGTCGGTGCCATGCTTGGAAATTGCATTTAAGCAGTGAATTTTTCTCATGCCTGATGTTCCTCCTCAAACTTCTTCATGAATTCTACCAGTTTCTGTACGCCCTCGATCGGCATTGCGTTGTAGATACTTGCACGCATACCGCCAACCGTGCGATGTCCCTTTAAGTTCACAAATCCAGCAGAAGCTGCCTCCTTTACAAACTCTGCATCAAGATCCGGATCACCGGTTACAAACGGAACATTCATCAGAGAACGATCTTCCTTTGCAACCGTTCCGTGGAACAGCTTGCTCTGGTCAAGGAAATCGTAGAGAATCTTTGCCTTTTTCTCGTTGTACTCCTTCATCGCCTCAAGACCACCCTGCTTCTTGATCCACTTGAAGACCTTTCCGCAGATATAAATGCCATATGCCGGCGGAGTATTGTAAAGGGATTTTGCATCTGCCTGAGTCTTGTACATGCAGATCGTCGGAGTTCCGTCAAGCACATCCTCGGTCACAAGATCCTCTCTGACAATCACAATGACAACACCTGCCGGTCCCACATTTTTCTGAGCACCACCGTAGAGCAGACCGTATTTCGTCACATCAACCGGCTCAGACAGGAAACAGGAAGAGATATCAGATACAAGCGGTTTTCCTTTCGTGTTCGGCAAAGTCTTGAACTTCGTTCCGTAAATCGTGTTGTTCTCACAGATGTAAACGTAATCGGCATCTTCATCGATCGGCAGATCGGAGCAATCCGGAATGTAGCTGAACGTCTTGTCTTCACTTGACGCAACCGCAACTGCCTTTCCGTATTTCTGAGCCTCTTTGTACGCCTTCTTCGCCCACTGACCCGTGATGATGTAGTCAGCAACGCGATTCTTCATCAGGTTCATTGGAATCGCTGAAAACTGTAAATGTGCACCACCCTGTAAAAACAGAACCTTGTAGTTATCCGGAATGTTCATCAGATCACGCAGATCCTGCTCTGCCTCCTGAATGATCGTCTCAAACGCCTTGGAGCGATGACTCATCTCCATCACGGACATACCGGTTCCCTTATAGTCCAGCATCTCCTCTGCTGCCTCTCTCAGAACTTCCTCCGGCAGTACAGCCGGGCCAGCCGAAAAATTATACACTCTTCCCACGTTTGTTCCTCCCTCTCTCTATTCTCTCTTGGAGTTTTCCTTCATGTTTCATCCACAGAATGATGCAAATAAAATGACAAACCATTCTGTAAATAGAAGCACTACCACTACATATGCGGGAGCAGACTCCCGCATGCAGTTTGACATGTTTCCGAGTATATCTGAAAAACCCTGTTGATGTTTTTCAGACGGACTCTCTCGCTATTCGGTTGTTGGTTACTAATTAATCTTTAAATCTGTATCATCAAAGGCGTCCTGAATCGGAGCGCCCGGGGATACCATCGGATATACCTTGTCGTCACAATTTATCTGACAGTCAATCACAACCGGACCCTGATGAGCCATCGCTTCCTCAAGAACGCCCTTTAAGTCGTCCTTTCCGGTCACGCGGTATGCCTTGACACCAAGTCCCTCTGCGGTCTTCACAAAGTCAACCTGATCGTCAAGCACCGTCGCGGAATAACGCTTTCCGTAGAACAGCGTCTGCCACTGGCGCACCATGCCGAGAACGTGGTTGTTGATGACCACTTCAATCACCGGAATGTTGTAACGGGAAGCCGTCGCAAGCTCATTTAAGTTCATGCGGAAGCATCCGTCACCGGCAATATTGAAGACCGGAGTATCCGGACATCCCATATCTCCACATCCCATCTTCGCGCCCATCGCAGCACCAAGGCCGTAGCCCATCGTGCCGAGACCGCCGGACGTCAGAAGAGTTCTCGGTTTTCTGTATTTGTAATACTGGGCAGCCCACATCTGATGCTGGCCAACCTCAGTTGCGATGATTGCATTTCCCTGTGTCAGCTCGCTGATCGTCTCCATGATAAACGGACCGGTCAGCTGGCTCTTGTCGTAGCGAAGCGGATACATATCTTTCAGACGCTCAATATGAGCAAGCCACTCCTCATGGTTGATCGGGTCAAGACGGGCATTGAGTTTTCTCAGAACCGTCTTTAAATCTCCGACAACGCTCGCATGGGTGCGAATGTTCTTGTTGATCTCTGCCGCATCGACATCGATCTGAAGAATCTTTGCATTCTTTGCGAACTTGGATGCATTTCCGGTTACACGGTCACTGAAACGTGCGCCCGCAACAATCAGCAGATCACACTCGGTGATTCCGAAGTTGGAAGTCTTTGTTCCGTGCATGCCGACCATACCAGTGTAGAGCTCGTCAGTTGCGTCGAATGCGCCTTTTCCCATCAGGGAATCGGCAACCGGAGCCTGAATCCGATGTGCCAGAGTGCGAAGCTCCTCGGATGCATTTGACAGAACTGCACCACCGCCGACAAAGATAAACGGCTTCTTTGCGTTGCGAATCAGGTCAAGTGCAGTCTCGATGTCCTCCTCGCGGATCGTGTCTGTCTGAGGAACGATCGGCTCCGGAGTCTTCGGCTCATACGGATATTCTGCTGCGGTCACATCCTTCGTGATATCGATCAGAACCGGACCCGGACGTCCGCTCTGAGCAATCTTGAATGCTCTGCGGACAACGTCTGCGAGCTTGCTGACATCCTTCACGATGAAGTTATATTTTGTGATCGGCATCGTCACGCCGGTGATGTCGATCTCCTGAAAACTGTCGCGTCCAAGCAGGCTCACACCAACGTTACAGGTGATCGCAACAATCGGGATAGAATCCATGTATGCAGTTGCAATACCGGTAACCAGGTTTGTTGCACCCGGTCCGGAAGTTGCAAAGCAGACACCGACTTTTCCGGTTGCACGCGCATAGCCGTCTGCTGCATGTGCTGCGCCCTGCTCATGTGAGGTCAGAATGTGATGAATCTCATCCTGATGCTTGTAAAGCGCATCATAAATATTTAAAATTGCTCCGCCCGGATAACCGAATACCGTCTTGACACCCTGCTCCTTCAGGCATTCAATCACGATCTCCGAGCCATTGAGTACTCTCGTCTCCGCCATAGCAAACACTCCCCTTTATCTCACATTAATTTTCCTGCAATACTGCTCCCTTGTCTGCGCTTGTCACGAGCTGTGCGTAACGCTTCAGATATCCGGTAACCTCTTTCTTCTTAGGAGTCCAGTTTGCACGACGTCTTGCCAGTTCCTCATCGGATACTTTCAGCGTGATCGGATTCGCATTGATGTCGATTTCGATCATGTCGCCTTCCTCTACCAGACCGATCGGACCACCTGCTGCCGCCTCCGGGCATACATGTCCGATGGATGCTCCTCTGGATGCTCCGGAGAAACGTCCGTCTGTGATCAGTGCTACGGAAGAGCCAAGTCCCATTCCTGCGATTGCGGAAGTCGGGTTGAGCATCTCTCTCATTCCCGGGCCTCCCTTCGGTCCCTCGTAACGGATGACAACGACATCACCAGCCACGATCTTACCGCTCTTGATTGCGACAATCGCATCATCCTCGCAGTCGAAGACGCGGGCCGGTCCCTCATGCACAAGCATCTCCGGAACAACAGCAGAACGTTTTACCACGCAGGAATCCGGTGCAAGGTTTCCGCGAAGAACAGCGATACCACCGGTCCTGGAATACGGATTGTCAATTGTGCGGATGACTTCCGGATTATGGTTGACAGCATTCTTGATGTTCTCGCCAACAGTCTTTCCGGTTACGGTCATACAATCGAGGTTCAGAAGTCCGAGCTTGCTTATCTCTTTCATAACGGCATAGATACCGCCTGCCTCGTTCAAATCCTCCATGTAGGTCGGACCTGCCGGTGCAAGGTGACACAGGTTCGGGGTCTTTGCACTGATCTCGTTTGCGATGTCAACGTTCAGCTCAACACCAGCCTCGTGTGCGATTGCCGGCAGATGAAGCATGCTGTTCGTACTGCATCCAAGTGCCATATCCATCGTCAGAGCATTGCGGAACGCCTGCTCGGTCATGATGTCACGCGGGCGGATATTCTTCTTGAGCATATCCATAACTGCCATGCCGGCATGCTTTGCAAGAACAAGACGCTCGGAATATACAGCCGGGATCGTGCCGTTTCCGCGAAGACCCATTCCGAGAACCTCTGTCAGACAGTTCATGCTGTTTGCGGTGTACATACCGGAGCAGGAACCACAGGTCGGACAAACCTTGCACTCGTACTCTTTTACATCCTCCTCAGTCATCGTACCTGCTGCGTAGGAGCCAACTGCCTCAAACATGCTGGAAAGACTGCGCTTGCGTCCTTTCACATGACCTGCAAGCATCGGACCACCACTGACAAATACGGTCGGGATGTTTAAACGAGCTGCTGCCATCAGAAGTCCCGGAACGTTCTTATCACAGTTCGGAACCATGACAAGGGCATCAAACTGATGAGCCATTGCCATACACTCGGTGGAATCTGCGATCAGATCTCTCGTCACCAGAGAGTACTTCATTCCCACATGTCCCATTGCAATACCATCACATACTGCGATTGCCGGGAACACGATCGGAACGCCTCCTGCCATTGCCACACCCTGCTTAACGGCGTCTACAATCTTATCCAGGTTCATATGTCCCGGTACAATCTCATTGTAGGAGCTCACAATACCGATTAACGGTCTCTCTAATTCTTCGTCCGTCAGTCCCAACGCGCGGAACAGGGAACGTGCCGGTGCCTGTTGCATTCCAGCTTTTGCGTTATCACTTCTCATTTTTGACTCCTCCTGTACTGTATGTGAATTTCTGAATTTCTGATTTCTAATCAAATAACCCAATTAGCTTTCACTCTTTTTATTTCTCGATATTTTCTGCTACCAGATCGCCCATCTCGGTAGTTCCTACTTTCTTGCATCCATCTGCCATAATGTCAGCGGTGCGGTATCCGTCTGTCAGGACCTTCTGTACTGCCTTCTCGATTGCATCCGCCTCCTCGTCAAGATCGAAGGAATATCTCAGCATCATTGCTGCGGAGAGAATCGTCGCGATCGGGTTTGCAATGTCCTTTCCTGCGATATCCGGTGCAGATCCGTGGCTCGGCTCGTAGAGACCGAACTTCGTCTCATTCAGGCTTGCGGAAGAGAGCATTCCGATCGAACCGGTAATCATGCTCGCCTCATCAGAGAGGATGTCTCCAAACATGTTCTCAGTCAGAATTACGTCAAACTGACCCGGGTTCATGACAAGCTGCATTGCACAGTTGTCGACAAGCATATGGCTCAGTGTTACTTCCGGATAATCCTTTGCAACCTCCTCGACAACTTTTCTCCAAAGTCTGGAAGAGTCTAAGACGTTTGCCTTATCTACGCTGATTACGCTCTTTCTGCGCTTCATGGCAATGTCAAATGCCTTGACTGCAATTCGACGGATCTCCTTCTCATTGTAGGTCAGGGTATCGGTTGCCTGAAGACATCCGTCTACTTCCTCGGTGTGACGCTCTCCGAAGTAGAGACCGCCGGTCAGCTCTCTCATAATGACCATATCAAATCCGTCTCCGATGATCTCTTTCTTCAACGGACATGCCTCTGCAAGCTCCTTATAGAGGTAAGCCGGGCGAATGTTTGCAAACAGATTCAGCCCCTTACGGATTGCCAGAAGTCCGGCCTCCGGTCTCAGATTCGGTGCTACATCGTACCATCTTGAATTTCCCACGTTACCGCCAACTGCTCCAAGCAGGACTGCATCGCTCTGTTTTGCTGTATTCAGTGCCTCCTCGGTCAGCGGAACTCCATATGCATCAATGGAACAGCCTCCCATCAGGATCTCTGTATAATTAAATTTATGTCCGTATACCTCGCCGACACGGTCCAGTACCTTGCATGCCTCTCGAACAATCTCCGGTCCAATTCCATCTCCAGGAATCGTTACAATCTTACAGTCCATGGCTTTTCTCCCTCTATTTCTCCGTTTGTGAACTATTTTCAAGTCGACGCCAGCAGATATTTGAGTTGCGTCGTTTCTTCCCATATTAACGCATTTGATGGCTTTTTTCAACTCTCTCCCCCGAATTTATTCCAGAAAATCCATACGAGATTGGAATTGACTGCATAATTTCAAGTTATGGAAATGCGCCAAGAAACGTCCTATTTTCCCAAAATCTCACAGGATCCGATCAATCTGATTTGCCATAATATGATAGAATGCAATTTCCTATCATACAAAAAAAGGCAGGATCCGTGGAGATCTCTGTCCCCACAATCCTGCCGGTTTTCTTCTCACAATTCTTCTTGTAATTCTTTTTGCAGTTCTTTTTGTATTTCTGTGTGTCTCGACCCGCAAATTTACTGTTCCTTTAAATTTTCCTGCTGAATCTTACTGTTGAATCCAGGCACCATCCTTGCCGACATAGTAGCTGTTGATGTACTGGCTCACTGCCATTGTGTGATCCTCAAAAAAATAATACCATTTTCCATTAATCTGCTGCCAACCGGTGACTGCACAGCCACTCGCATCAAACCAGTACCAGGTCTTTCCATCCTGATGCCACTCGCTGACAAGCATTGTCCCGTCTCCCTGAATCCAGAACAGGGAGTCCCCATCCTTGAGCCACTGATCCTGCGCAAGTGTCCCGTCTGCGCTGTAATAATTCCACGCAGAACCATTATAGACCCAGCCGGTCTTCGCATATGCCGGAACCGTCACTATAAGAAAAAATACCACCGTCAGTATTGTCAGTCCCGCTGACCGTCTCTTTCCTCTCATCTACATCCCTCTTTATCGGATTTCATGCTCTCCTGTTGCTGTTCTTACTCATCAATGTCATACAAACAAGAAGAATTTAGTTCTGCACCCATTTTCCATCTGCACCAACCCGGTAACCACCCGGAACAAGTGCATCCACTGCCATAACTCCGTTTTTCAGGAAATAATAATAATCTCCATCAATCAGCTTCCAGCCATTCTTGATCGCACGACCATTTGCCTGCATGTAATACCACTTACCTTCTTCATTCTGAACCCACTCGTTAACTGCCATCTTTCCATCTTCCTTGAGCCAGTAAAGGTCGGAGTTCTGCTTGAGCATCTGGTTCGTCAGACACAGTCCATCCTCGCCCACATAGTACCAGGCATCATCGGTATTCACCCACTGACCGGCTGCCATCACACCGTCCACACCGACCCAGTATTTTCCAGTTCCATCAGCAGACTCGATCCACTGGTTCTTCGCAACCGTGCCGTCCTCCTGATAGTAAAAATATCTCTGACCAACTTTTCCCCACTCTCCTGCAAAACTTGCTGTCACAGACATTGCGGACATTGTAAGTGTCAGAACTGCCACTTTCATCCATGATTTCTTCATCTCTATCGTCTCCTTTTATTCTGATCTTTCTCAATTAGCGACTCCGTGTTTTGAGTTATCTGTTCTGGATTTATTATACGTTCTGCCCGATACAGCGTCAACGAATTTCTGCTTACACATTCTGACGATTTTCTTTCGGTTCTCTATATTGTAGACATAATTTGTGAATTTGTACAATTTCTGTTTCGTTTAAATGACCCAAAATTCCCACTTGGACAAATTTATTTTTCCGCTTCCACAAGACCTCCGACAAATGGAAGTTCTGCAACGGAAAGTTCCTTGATCCAGTCAATCAGGTTGGAAGAAATGATTGTCGTCATCACGGAAAACAGGATTCGATGCACCGGAATGTAGGTCAGTGAGAGTGCAAGCACAGTAAAATCCGTAAACATATACGTTCTCGAAAGTCTCCATTTGGTCAGATGAGAAATCGTTAAGGCAAGCGCATCATCGCCACCGCTCGATCCTCCCTGACGCACGACAATCCCGACTCCGATTCCGACAAAAATTCCGCCGAGCACACTTGCGAGAAACGGATTTTCGCTCAGATTCGGTAGAACCGGTGGGAACTGTTCCCAGAGCCGGAAAAATGCAGACATGCTGAATGTTGACACAATCGAGATCCGGATGAACTTTCCACCCAGGTATTTGAACGCCAACGCATAACAGGTCAGATCGAGAAGCGAAGTCAGAATGGAGTTGGAAACACCGAACCAGTGATTCAGCACAAGAATCATTCCAAGCACACCGCCCTCAGTGATTCCCGACTGGCGGTGAATGTTGTAGATTCCAAACGATGCAATCGCCGTTCCGACCACAATCGCCATCACCTTGCTCCAGGTCAGCTCCTTCGACATCAATCTCAGATTTTCTTTTATAAACGCAATCATTTTCTTTTTAAAACACATGATAATTTGAATCAATTCCTTTCTGAAATACACACTTGCACAGACAAAACAGATCAATGGAGTAGGCGCACGATTATCTCCTTCATATACACAGATATACAACAACACAAAACCGCCAGAATACATTCTCTCTCTGAAAAATGTACTCTGACGGATCATTCTGTCATGTCTCTCTTACCATCTCAGAATCACCAAAATGCTCTGGTAACTCCAGGAAATCAATAAATGTGAACTACCCATTGTCTGAAACCAGTGGGATTGCGGCAGTCTCATTTCAATCAACGCTCAAAAAGCGTCCTAAATCTTAGTCCTCAAGATCCTCTTCGCTTACGAGTTCATCAAATTCCTGATCGTCTAACAGCTCATCGAAAGCGTCAGAAACGATCTCGTACTCCTCGTCGTCCTCAATGTTGTCCAGATTCGGGTTGCCGTCTGCATCCTCGCTGTAACGGTACAGATATACTTCGCCTTCCTCAGCCTCAATGCCCTCGCTCGGCAGAAGTGCAATGTAATCACGGTTTCCAGCCTCGAAGATGGTGAGTACTACACACTCCAGCTCACTTCCGTCGTCCAGAGTCAGGGTGACAGTCATCTCCTCCTGCTCCATATCCATGTTGTTATCGTTCTGATTATTTGCCATGTCTGTTCCTCTCTTTTGTTTCAGGATATGCATCTGACATACTCCGAAACATCTTTTTTATTTTATAGTTTCACTTTATCAGAATGGGACACCAAAATCAAGCAGTATTTGAGTCCCAAATGATAACCTAATACTCAATCCCCTCGCGCGCCCCGATTCCCTGCGTGTAGGGATGTTTGACCATTTTGATCTCAGACACATAATCGGCAAGCGCGATCAGGCGATCTGACGGATCTCTTCCGGTCAAAACCACCTCCATCTCCGCCGGACGATTTCTCAGAAACTCTGCAACATCGTCCTCTCTGACCATTCCATAATTGCAGGATGCCAGAATCTCATCGAGCACGAGCAGATCAACTCCATCCTCCACGGCTGTCTTCACTGCGTTCTCAAACCGGCTCTGAAAATACGCTCCCGCCTCGCGCTTCTGCTCCTCATTCATCCGAAATACAAATCCAAATGTCCGATCGCACGGTGTGACGGTAATACCCGGAATCTTTCTGAGTACCTCAACCTCACCGGAATCCTCTGTTTTCAGGAAACGCACAATCAGAACCTTTTTTCCACGCCCCGATGCACGAACCGCAAGACCGACTGCCGATGATGTCTTTCCTTTTCCATCCCCACAATAAATGTGAACGCATCCCCTCATAAATCAAAAGCCTCCTGTCCTAATTTATCGTATTTTGCTTATTTCCCTTATCTGTTTTTCCCGTTTCTACATTTCTGTACTCTGCAAGAAAACGCGACGGCTCCTGAATTTTCCCGTATCGCTGTCTTGCAAAGCAGACGTGAAGTCGATCTTTCGCCCTTGTCATTGCGACATAGAACATGCGCCGTTCCTCCTCGAGATCTGCCTCAAGCACTGCCTTGTGATGGGGTATAATTCTCTCATTTGCATCTAAAATGTACACGATCGGAAATTCCAGTCCTTTTGAACTATGCATCGTCATTAAGGTCACACAGTCCATTTTCTGTCCATTCTCTCTTCCGTGCGCCAGCGCCTGTGTTTTGAGTTTTTCTGCATACTCTCTCTGGTGCTCCTCCCATGCCTCAAGCGTCTGATACCCACTCGCACTCTCCTGAATCTGATCCGCGACCTCAAAAAGTTCCTCCGGATTCATTCTGCGAAACTCAGCATACTCCCTGAGATACTCATCGTATCCGACTGCCTTTCGGATGTAATTGATCGCCGGTGCCGGGGCCATCCTGCCAATCATTTTCAAGTCACTGCAAAGATCATCGATCCGATCCATCATCCAGTCCTTATCCTGATACCAGGACTGTACCTGATCCCACGAAATCACACCTCCCTCAAGTGCTTCCCGACTGATGTAACGCTTCGGGCGATTCGCAATCCGCAAAGCATCCTCGCGCTTTGCCTGACGTCTCGCGCAGAGTTCACTGTGCCCGATTCTCAGATAAGCAAGAATATCTTTTGCAATCCAGTGCTCATACAAATTCGGCAGGGCATCCCGCATCTGAAATGGAATGTTGTACTCCATCAGACGTTCCATCAGCAGACGCGGTTCCATACTCGTCCGATAGAGCACGGCAATATCCGACAGCTGATACCCCATCCGCACATAATCCTGAATCTCCCGCACAATTCCTCTCGTCTCCGCCTGCGCATCCAACCATCCTGTTGTCGTCACCGGATGTCCCGCTCCACGGTTTGCATGAATCTCCTTCGGAAAACGCGTCTTATTATGAGAAATCAGCCTCTCCGACGCATCCACAATCTCGGACGTTGACCGATAATTAATCCCCAAAAGCACCTGTCTGCACTGTGGATAGTCCTTTCCAAATCCAAGCATGATCTCCGGCTTAGCCCCGCGAAAGCGATAGATTGACTGATCATCATCTCCAACAATAAAGAGATTATTCTGGGGAAGCGCAAGCATTTTCACGATCTCATACTGCACCCGATTGATATCCTGAAATTCATCGATCAGAATAAATTGAAACTTTCTCTGCCACGCACTCAAAATATCCTTTCTCTGGGTAAACAGCTCATAGCACATCACAAGCATATCCTCGAAATCAATTTTGCCACTCCGCTCAAGCTCTGACTGGTATCCCTGATAAATCCTGCGAAAAATCTCCTCCGAGCAGTTTTTTGAGTAATAATAATCAAGGCTCATCATCTCGCCTTTGACAACACCGATCTCCGACAAAATCGAGGAGATGAATTCTTTCTCATCCTCCAACTCAAGGTGCAGTCTTTCAATCATTTTTCGGAGGATCTCCGTCCGCTCCTCCTCCCGTATAATACAGGAGGCGTCATAACGATAAGCATGGCGAAGAATGTTAAAAAACACAGCATGAAACGTGCCAAAATTTACCGGAGGATGCCCCCCGCTTCCACATTCAACGCTTCTTCGCCCCTGCATGTTTTCTTCTGCCTGTTTCGATGAAGTCTCCATCAACTTCCAGAATCTCTGCTTCATCTCCTCCGCTGCCGAGCGCGTAAACGTGATCACCAGAATGTTTGATGGATTCACCCCATGCTCCTCAATCAGACAGCGAACCCGGTGCGTGATCACCGTTGTCTTGCCCGATCCCGGACCTGCAAGCACCATCATCGGTCCCTCAAAGTGATGAATCGCCTCGATCTGTGACTCGTGAAATGCCATTCCTGCTGTCCTTTCTTAATCCTAGAAATAATTTTCTGTACGTATCTACTCTACTTATCTGTTGTCCTTTTCGTCAACATCTACCCCCAAAAAACAAAGGAGGGTTTTTACAGAAGAAAAAAGACTGCCACAAAACAGGATATTCTCTTCTCACTGTCTTATGGCAGTCTCGCCAATTTACAAATGTACTTGTATTGCTAAAACACCTTGGTTTTTCATTGCTGAAGCCGTTTTATTGCCGGCGACGTAAGGCGGGAAAGTACAGGCAAACCCGTGTGAAACGTCGGTGCTTAGGTTGCGTATTTTGCAACCTTATGCACCGCTACGTTGAACCCGGAGCGAGAGCGCGTTTGCATGACTTTCTTCCGCTGTCGTCGCCCTTAGACACACCTTAAATCCAATCTAGGAATCCAGATATACTACCAGTCGCCCAAAAACAATCTCACCGTCATTCAGCAATCTTTCTCTTCTTACAGGTTGCTCAGCTTCTCAATTCCCTTGCGGATACGCGCCAGAGACTCCTCTTTTCCGAGTACTTCCATGATCTCCGTTGCGCCTGCCGGTGTCATCTGCTTTCCAGAAACAGCGGTACGGATCGGCCACATTACAAAACCTGTCTTCACACCGGTGTCTGCCACATACTTGGACAGTGCCTCATACAGTGCGTCGTTGCTGTAATCCTCCTGTGCCTCAAGAAGCGGAAGAACATCATTCAGAACCTTCAGCGAAGTCTCTGCATTTGTCTTCATCTTCTTGTGCGTGTACATTGCAATATCATACTCCGGAAGCTCCTCAAAGAAATCAATGTGATCTGCGATATCCGGGAAGATCTCGATTCTCGTCTTCACCATTCCCGCAATCTTCTTCAGATCCAGATCCTTCCTGATCACAGCCTTGATATACGGCTCTGCCATCTTGTAGAAACGATCTGCATCCATTGCCTTGATGTACTCGCCATTCATCCATTTCAGCTTTGTCATATCAAACACAGCCGGGGACTTGCTGATATTGCGATAGTTGAATGCCTGTACCAGCTCATCGAGAGAGAAGATCTCACGATTGTCTTCCGGAGACCAGCCAAGCAGTGCCACATAGTTGACAACTGCCTCTGCAACGAATCCCTGCTCAATCAAATCCTCGAAAGAAGAATGACCGCTTCTCTTGCTCAGCTTCTTGTGATTCTCATCGGTGATCAGCGGACAGTGTACATATACCGGAACTTCCCATCCGAATGCATCGTAAAGACGATTGTACTTCGGAGAAGAAGACAGATACTCATTTCCACGAACGACATGGGTGATTCCCATCAGATGATCGTCCACAACGTTTGCGAAGTTGTAGGTTGGATAACCGTCAGACTTGATCAGAACCATGTCATCAAGCTCGCTGTTGTCAACCGTGATGTCTCCGTAAATCTCATCGTGGAAGGTCGTGGTTCCCTCCGTCGGGTTGTTCTGACGGATAACAAATGGCTTGCCCTCTGCCAGATTTGCCTCGATCTCCTCTTTGGACAGATGCAGGCAGTGCTTATCATAGGTCATGATCTCCTCGCCGTTTACAACGTGCTTCAAAGAGTTCAGACGCTCCTGATCGCAGAAGCAGTAGTAAGCCTCTCCTTTTTCGATCAGCTTCTTTGCATACTCCATGTAAATACCGGACTTCTGGCGCTCACTCTGCACATACGGACCGCAACCGCCGTCCTTATCCGGACCCTCATCATGGATCAGACCGGTCTCTTCCAGAGTGCGGTAAATGATCTCCGTAGCGCCCTCAACGTAACGCTCCTGGTCGGTATCCTCAATACGCAGAAGGAAATCTCCTCCCTCATGTTTTGCAATCAGATATGCATACAGCGCGGTACGCAGATTTCCTACATGCATACGTCCTGTCGGGCTTGGTGCATATCTTGTACGAATCTTAGTCATATCCATTCTCCTCGTATTTCTGTTCTTCTTTTTGTTTTTTCTTTTCCTGTGTTTCTGTTATTCTGAGCATGTCGAAGCATTTCTGTTTCCGTCTTCTATTCCTGTCACTGCTTCTCCATGCCCTGTTTCGCAAATGTCATTATATACCCGACTTTCCTAAAAAGAAAGTCCTTTATTCGGCAAAATCTTCCGCCACTCCTGTATCACACAGAATTTTCCGTTCAGAAACTTCCTGCCTGTCAGAAAATTCCCATCTGTGATTACCTGTGATTGCCTGTGATTACAGATGAATCGCAATCTGATCTCCCTCCGACTTCATATAGGAGGAGAACAGCACTCTCGCCGTCTCGATCAGATATGCGGTGTCCCTGCTTCCCGCCGTCTCGTAATTGGAATGCATTGCAAGCTGAGCCAGTCCAATGTCCACGGTATTCAGTGCAACCTGATTGCCGGAGATATTTCCGAGTGTCGAACCGCCGAGAATATCGGAACGGTTGTGGAAAATCTGTACCGGAACTCCTGCGTGACTGCACATCGTGCGGAAAATTGCTCCGGATACTGCATCTGTCGTGTACTTCTGGTTTGCACTGTACTTAATCACGATTCCCTTGTTCATATACGGGCGATTCGTCGGATCTGCCTTGTCCGGCTGATTCGGATGCACGCTGTGCGCATTGTCCGCGGAGACCATGAAGCTCGATGCAAGCGCCGTCAGATAATCCTCCTCGCTGTGTCCAAGCGCACTGTTGATCCGGTGCAGAACATCCTTCAAGAAGGTCGAGGCAGCCCCCTGCTTCGTCCCGCTTCCGACTTCCTCGTTATCGAGAACACAGTGCACCGCAATGCTCTCGGTCGGCTCTGCTATCAGAAATCCCTTCAGAGATGAAAATGCACACTGGAGATCATCAAGGCGCGGAGCAGAGATAAATTCTCCGTCAAGACCGACAACCGTTCCCTTCGTGCGGTTGTAGAGGAAGAGATCCATATCAAGAATATCCTCCACCTTCACTCCTGCGGATTCTGCGATGAGCGCACAGAACTTCTCTCTTGCGCTAGATGCATCGCTCTGTGCGAGCAGAGGAAGCATATCCTTCTGTGCATTGAACTCATATCCGTCATTTGCCTTGCGGTTCATATGAATCGCGAGATTCGGAATGATCATCAGATCACGGTCCACATTCACGAGACGGCTTGCAACGCCCTGCTCAGTGCGAACGACAACTCGACCTGCGACAGAGAGCGGTTTGTCGAGCCACGGCGCAAGAAGCAGTCCACCATATTTCTCCACATTGAGTTTTACATAGGTCTTGTCCACCTCAATCTCCGCATTCGCCTTGATCTTGAGTGCCGGAGAATCGCTGTGGCTCGCCATGATCTGAAATCCGACAAAATCCCTTTTCGGAATCTTAAATGCGATCAGCGCCGAGTCATTTCTCGTCACATAGTAACCCTTTCCCGGCTCTAAATTCCAGTGCTGTCCCTCTAAAAGGCGCTTACATCCGGCATCCTCCAGCTCTTTTTTCATGTTTGCAGCTGCCTGAAAGCTCGTCGGGCTGTTATTTAAAAATTCCAGAAGTTCTCCTGTCGTCTTCTGAAATACAGACTCTGTAAATTCCATGTTTCATGTTTCCTTTCCAGTTTCTTTTCCAGTTTTTTGTTTCTTTTTCTGTTTCTTTTCCAGTTTCCATTTTTCTTTTACTTTTGATTTTTCATTCCGTTCATGTTTGATTGATTTCTCCGCCGTCCCTATTTTTCCACCGGCATGTTCACTTTCTCGACCTCTTTAAGAACGGCATCGAGGTGGCTCACATCCCCGTCGTCATGGCAGTAGCCATCCATTCCGCAGGCACGCGCGCCCTCAATATTTATGCGGAGATCGTCGATGAAAAAGCACTCATCCGGCTTGAGCGAAAAGCGGGAGAAGAAATGCTGATACATCTCTTTCTGCGGTTTCATGCAGAGAACCTCAGCGGAAAACAGTGCTCCGTCAAAAAGCTCTGCCTCCGGAAGCAGGCTCTTCCACTTTGCAGGCAGACGCACACTCGCATTCGAGCAGATATAGAGTCCAAATCCCTCCTGTTTCAGACGGCGCAGAATCGGCTTCATCTCCTCAATCTGCCACATGCATTTCTTGTCCCAGTTTTCGAGGCAGAGGCGCGCCGACTCATGCAGACGCTGTGGCAGACGACTGCACACCTGGCGCAGAGCCTGTTCCTCGGAAATAATTCCCATATCGAGCTGTACCCATTCCGGAGATACAAAAAGTGCCGTGCAGACTTCCTTCTGATCTGCCTCATCCTCGATATAAGCCTTGCACGCACGCATCGACTCATAGTCCATCAGGATTTTTCCCATATCAAAAACGAAATTTTTAATCATAGTTTCCTCCAAGTATTTTTCCGCATCTTCTCATGATGTTTCTTCTCATCCGTGCTCTTTATTATATCGAAAAGCCCATCAAAAGTCTACCGTCCCCCGTTCAGCATTCTCCACAGCAGAGGCGAAAAACGTTTGAGTATCCACGATGCTGTTCCACAGATCGCAAGCACGATAACCGGCATTATCAAATACAAGACAAGAGGTGTCCACCTGCTCGCAGGAAGAATGAGCGCCGATGCCTTGTTGATAAATCGCACAACTGCAAAATGCGTTGCATAGAGAAAGAAATTGCAATGCATAAACAGATAGGCAGGCGGAAGCCACTCGCCCGGAACCATTAACCACAAACCACTGACTGCAAAGAGACGGCTGATCACAAAACCAGGAATAAATGCTGTTCTGAGTCCGAATCCGTAAAACCAGATTCCCCAGAAGAGAAACAACACACCGACAAGCCCACGCCGAATGTTCCAGCTTCGTTCAGGAATCGGGACAAAAGGTTCTCTCTTCTGCCCGTTCTTTTGATTTTTTTGATTCTTCTGATTCTTCTTTCGCTGGCGATCCAGAGCAAGAGAACCAGCAAACGCATAGTAAATCAAAGCGTCCGAGTTCAGTGGAATCAGGTCAATATTTTTCCAGACTGCATACCACAAAATTGCAAACAACAAAATCCGACTCCACAGACATTTCAAAACCGGATAGAGAAGCGGTGCCAACAAAATCAGCATGATCAGCTGACAGAGATACCAGAACACATAATTGTAGGTATAGTTGATGACCGCATCTGTGAGTGCCGGAAGAGAAAACGGGACAACGCCTTTTCCGACAATCGTTGAAATTCCCGTCAAACGGCTCCCGACAACGTATCCCATATAGTAAAGAAAATTCCAGAGAATGTATGGGACAAGAACACTGGAAATTCTGCGCTTCCACTTGCCCGCAAGCAGATTCCAGTCAAAATCCCGATAAAACAGATAACCCGATATCATAAAGAATCCCGGCACTGCAATCTGACCGAAACGGTCTCCGATCCAGTGCTCCGTCAGATAGACCTCCGCCGTCTCTCCGCAGATTCCAAGAAACATCTGCGCGTTATAGGAATGCACCCACACGACAAGAAGACTGAAAAAAAAAGAAAACCATACCACTTTATTGCGAAACTGCGGTTCCGTCATCCGGTCGCCTCCCTCCGTTCCCTGACCTCCCTGCCTCACAGCCATCTCACCTTTAATCTCACCTTTTTTATGCGATTTTCCATGTGGCTGACTGCAAATATCTAAAAAAACATTCTAAGAAAATTATACCAGTGCAGGGTAAAAAGTCAATGGACCCGGCTATGTAGGAGATGGCATTGTCTGCGCAGTCCTCTGCCATCCCCCAGGTTTCCCTGATCTATGAGAAGCATCCTCCGGATGCGGAGCCCGGTTCTGATTCCTGCCCGCATTGTGCACGGTCAGCAACCTATTCCATTCTATGAGGAACGCCCCGCCGTTGTGACTGCCTGCCGATCAATCTCTTTGACAAGAATCAGGCAGTCTCCCGCCCTGACCTCATCGCTGTTTAATCCATTTCCCTCGACAATGCTCTCCGGTGTCGTGTGAAAGCGTTTTGCGATCTCCCAGAGCGTATCGCCCTCCTGAACAAGATAACCGACGATTCCCGGAAGTTCCCGCATTTTTTTGCGGTCCGCCTCCTCCACCTGCACGCGCTCAATCACCGGACAGGTCACCGGTTGAAGAATCAGAACATCCAGATTTACTACCGCCTTGATTTCCGCAAGATTTCCCCCGTTCATCACAGCGGTCAGCTGTTCGGTATTGCTGTCGAGATACCAGATACTGTCGGGATGAATTCCCGGCGCAGACGCATCGTAGTGGAACGGAAAAAGTTCCGTCACCGACTGAATCGGTCGGTCGTCCTCATCCGTCAGACAGAGGAGCTGAACCTCAAGTGCTCCATCAATCGAGAGTACCTCCTCGCCCGGCTCGACGGCATCGAGCTTCACACTTCCACTGCTGTGACAGATTTGAAGCACTTTTCCAATTTTTCCGAGATCAAGCTTCTCAGCGACCCGACATTTGCCCGCATTATGCGTCAAAATCTGATCAAAGCAGGCCTTTCCAATCTCTAAAGTCACCTCCCGATTTGTCGAATAGAGATCCGCAAGAAGCTCCAGCTCTTTTTCCTCATACAGACGAACATCGAGCTCCGCAATCGCATCGACCTCGATCTGGCGCATTTCCCCATCGTAATCCGGCTTTTCCTCAACACCGCGGTGAATAAGTTTCGGGCTGACCGCAAGGATCAGATCCGGTCTGCATCCCGGCATCTCAAGATCGCCAGAGAACGGAATGCTCTCCTCCATCCACGAGATCGTCTCCTCTCCGCTTTCCCCCTCGTAAATCACAAAGACATTCAAGACACCCTCGAGATGAGCCCTTCCGTCTTCCGGTCGAACCTGCATGTTTCCGAGAGCAACCTGCGTCCAGAGCATTCTCCCGATCGCCGGTTTACTCGGTGAGAGCGTCAGCTCCTCCTTCATCCGCCATGTATCTTTTCTGTGAAGCACAAGTCCTGCGACCTCAAGTTTTCTGTGTTGCATCAAAAGTTTTGGCGGATCATCGCTCTCCTCATTCTCCCGGTCTGCGACATCAACTGTCACCTCCGTATCCATCCGCGTCTCCGCCTTGATCTCAAGACGGACGACTGCGCGGATTCCGAATTTTCTCGAGTGAATCAGTTCTGCATTCAGATCCTCAAGATAGCCTCCTGCGCTCACATCATCCTGTGCATTCACATCCGGGACATTGACCGGCTCTTCAAATGGAATCGAACCGCCGAGCGTCTGCATTCCGCCCTCTTCTCTCCGGTATAAGACGTGAAAATCCAGCTTTCCCCGCACCAGGACTCTTCCGTCCTGAATTTTTAACGGTTCCAGCTGGATCTCTCCCGCGCTCAGAATCATCTGATCCGCATCGCTCATCGTATCCGGTATGATAAAATCATCGTCGAGCGTCACCTGCGTGCCTACCTGATTTTTCCATCGATTCATCTGTATCTGTTGTCTTACCAGTTCCAACATCTCCATCTTCTCTCTCCCCGCCTGATGATTGCGATTCGCACATCATGCAAATACGTCGTGTAAATACATTGTGCAAATATATTGTGCAAATCGCAATGCCTGCATCACCTTTTTGTCTGTGATAAATTTATGCGAAAATCTGAGAAATATGAATCCGCTATCACTGCTCATGAGAAGCCTCGAGTTCTGCCTGAAGCCGTCTGAGCTCCTGTTCTAACTCGATCACACGCTCCTCCATCCGATTGTAAGTCTCAACAGAGACATGCTTTTCTGTTTTCCTGACCGGAACACCTCCGACCTTGACCGGACGCGCCGGAACACCCACAGCCGTCGTATCGTTTTCAAGCGGTTTCAAGAGTACGGCATTTGCCGCAATCTTACAGTTGTCTCCAACCTCAAATGCTCCGAGAATCTTTGCTCCCGCTCCCACTGTGACGTTATTTCCAAGGGTAGGATGACGCTTGCCCTTGTTCAGACCAACACCACCGAGGGTTACTCCCTGATAGATCGTGCAGTTATCTCCAACCTCTGCCGTCTCTCCGATCACGACCCCGCAACCGTGATCAATCAGGATTCCATGTCCGAGCTTTGCTCCCGGATGGATCTCAATCAGCGTAAAGAAACGCGCAATCTGAGAAATCATTCGCGCGATGAAAAACATGTGGTGCTTATAAAACCAATGCGCAAATCGATGCCAGATCAGAGCATGAACACCCTGATACAAAATCAAAACCTCCAACGCATTGCGTGCCGCAGGATCTCTCTCCTGAACTGCCTTCACATCCTGCCAGATATCTTTTAAAATCATTGTTTCGACCTCACCTGTTCTTCCTTCTAGTTTATGACTCAAGCTCCGAAACGGCTTCCTTATCGCCTTTCATAATTCAGCGCTGTTATCTCCCACTATATAATTTTGATGAGAAATTGTCAATGGAAAACCTGTCGTCTCGTCAAAATTCCTACTATTTTTATAGGAATTTGATTTTTTGTACACAGACGGACATTTTCCGGGCGAAGTTTTCCCCGAAGAAGCAGAAAGACTGCCGGAAAACACCAGGGCGATGTCTCACGGCAGTCTTTCTTGCGTAGGTCATATGTAGACAGTTCATTCCTGTACATGGGTAGGAATTTTCAGGGAAAGTGCAAATTCATTTAAACAATTACTGATTTTTATTTCAGTCCGTTGATCGTATCTACCAGATAAGTCGTGAACTCTTCTGCGGTTGCACCGTCCTTATCAGTCGTCACAACGAGTTTGCGCTCGGTGATGGTGCAGATGTCGAGTGCGCGGTCAAGAAGCTGTTTTCTGTCGCCGTATCCGATATGTGCAACGAGCATGCCGACTGCACGGATCAGGGAACACGGATCTGCGTACTGACCTCTTCCGTGGCTGATCAGGAACGGAGCGGTTCCGTGAATTGCCTTGAACATTGGATACTTATTTCCGATGTTGGAAGAGGAAGCAGTTCCTAAGCCTCCCTGATGCTCTGCTGCCACATCGGTTACGATATCTCCGTAGAGGTTCGGAAGTACGATTACCTCGATCCCCTTATTGAACTCCGGATCAAGCATCTTTGCGCACATTGCATCGACAAGACGCTCCTGAATCTCGATCTCCGGATACTCCTCACCGACTTTGCGGACACCCTTGATGAAGTTTCCATCAGCCAGCTTTACAATGTTTGCCTTGGTAACGATCGTCACGTTCTTCTTGCCGTTCTTTCTTGCGAAATCAAAGGCTGCACGGGCGATTCTCTCAGTTTCCTGCTGGGTCTGTACCTTGAAATCAACTGCGAGGTCATCATTTACCTGAATACCCTTGTTGCCCCAGATGTACTCGCCCTCGATATTCTCGCGGAAGAAGGTCCAGTCGATGTTCTTCTCCGGAATCCTGATCGGACGAACAGCTCCAGGTTACGGCGCAGAAGACTGTTTGCGCTTAACAGGTTCGGCCACAGATCGCCAGCTCTCGGAGTTACCATCGGTCCCTTAAGGATAACATCACACTTCTTAACCTCTGCCAGAACCTCATCCGGAAGGCTCTGAAGGGTCTCTGCTCGGTGCTCAATCGTCATGCCTTCGATCTCACGGATCTCCACCTTTCCGGATTCCAGCTCATCCTTCATCAGAGTCTTCAGAACGCGGAGTGCCTGTGCCATGATGATCGGACCAATGCCATCGCCAGGCAGTACGCCGATGACGATCTTCTCCTGCTTGGAGAAATCCTTGATCTCGTTGTCCTGCTTCATGCGCTCGATACGCTCAAATTCAGACTTGATCAGCTCTGCAAATTTTTCCTGTGCTATTTCAATGTTCTTGGTGTTGTCACTCATTGTAAATAGCCCTTTCTTCTCTATATCTAAATTTATTACTTTGCTTCCTTCCTCATCTCTTCAAGCTGATGCTTTAAGTATCTTAACTGACCACCGCAGAGGATAACTTCCAGCTCACTATCGGACAGATCCAGTTTTGCCTTGAACGTCACATTTTTATCTTTATCCTTAATCACAACTTCTCTCGTCTTGATCTGCTCTCTGAGGTTCTCGATCTCAAGCTCATCCATCTGATCGATTTTGTCGTAATCTGCCGGGTCTTCAAACAGCATCGGGATGATTCCGTGGTTGACAAGGTTACCCTTGTGGATTCTTGCAATGCTCTTTGCAATGACAGCCTTTACGCCGAGATACATCGGGTTGATCGCTGCATGCTCTCTCGAAGAACCCTGACCGTAGTTCTCACCACCGACGATGATGCTCTTTCCAAGGCTCTTTGCTCTCTCGGAGAACTCCGGATCGTAACGGTGATAGCAGTACTTCGACATCAGCGGGATATTGGAACGCATGCTTGAAAACTCTGCACTTGCCGGGGTGATGTCATCGGTTGAAATGTTGTCCACGGTCTTTAAGCTGATCTTTGCCTCAAGATGATCTTCCGGAGCATCCGGAACCGGAAGCGGAGCGATGTTCGGTCCACGCTTGATCTCAACCTTCTTTGCCTCCTCAAGCGGAAGCGGTCTGATGATCATCGAATCGTCGATCTTGAACATCTCCGGCTCTTTGATCTCAGCGAGTTTCTTCACATCCTCGCCCATCACTTCCTCTACGGTTGCAAAGGTTCCAACGATTGCGGTTGCAGCGGCACTCTCCGGGCTTACCAGATAGATCTCTGCGTTCGGGTTACCTGCACGTCCCTTGAAGTTTCTGTTGGAGGTACGAACTGCAACGCCCTTCGTAGCCGGTGACTGACCGATTGCACAGCACGGTCCACATGCGACCTCGAGGAAACGAACGCCTGCATCAAGAAGCATCTCTGCGTATCCGTCTTCCATCAGCTTGCGATAGATCTGCTTGGTGGAAACGGCACAGGTACAGCTTACATTCTCTGCTACATGATGACCCTGCATCACGAGGGCTGCCTTTGCGATATCGGAGTAGCTTGCATTCGTACAGCTTCCGATGAATACCTGCTGAACCGGCTTCTTCTCGACTTCGCTTATCGGGATAACGTTGTCCGGCTGATGCGGGCAGGCGATCAACGGCTCAAGCTCGCTCAAATTGATCTCCATCTCACCGTCGTACTCACAGCCCTCATCCGGGAGCATCTCTACGAACTCATCTTCACGTCCCTGAGATCTCATAAATTTACGAACCTGCTCATCTGCCGGGAAGATCGAGGTCGTTGCACCCATCTCAGCGCCCATGTTCGTGATCGTCACACGCTGGGAAACTTCAAGAGTCTTAGCACCCGGTCCTACATACTCATATACATTTCCAAGACCACCCTTGATCGTCACACGGCGAAGCATCTCAAAAATGACTTCCTTGGAGTTCACACCCGGACGAAGCTCTCCGGTCAGGTTTACCTTGATAACTCTCGGCATTTTCAGTCTCATCGGGACACCGGTCATTGCTGTCGCGATGTCCATACCACCAACACCGATACACAGCATGCCAATTGCACCGCCGTGAGGAGTATGGCTGTCACCACCCATAGAAAGCTTGCCAGGTGCGCCGAAACGGGATACCTGAACGGCATGGCATATTCCGTTACCCGGACGGGAAACATGTACACCAAAACGCTCTGCTGCCGACTGTAAATAGATGTGGTCATCCGGAGTCTTGAAGTCCAGATACAGCAGGTTGTGATCGAGGTAGCTGACTGCCTTCTCTACACCGATGCGGTCGATGCCGATCGCCTCAAATGCAAGATAGGTCATAACCGCGTTGATGTCATGAGTTAAAATCTGATCTACCCTCAGATAGATTTCCTCGCCGGGAATCATATCAGACGATTTTGCAAGGTGCGCCGCAAGAATCTTTCTCGTTAAGTTCTGAGCCATGATAACGCTTCTCCTTTACATATGAAATATGGTACTGACTAAAGCCCTATGAAATGTGCTATCAGCCGTGCTATGTTCGCTCAACTTTCAAATCTCCGAGGTTTTATATTTCTCATTTGATAATTCGATTATAGCAAGTGTGCATTCAGTTGTAAAATGCCATTATTTTCTTGATTGTCATGAGCTTTTACTCATGGTATTTTCTTGCAAACGTGAGGGCTTCGTGATACACTGAAATTATAGATAAAATCAGACCGGAAAATGATGTCAATAAGATGGCGATACACAAGTGGCGCTCCTACGGCTGAGTAAAATTCATGCAAACTCGTTCTCACTCCGAGTTCGACGTAGCGGTGCATAAGACTGCAAAGTACGCAGTCTAAACACCGACGTCTCACACGGGTTTGCATGTAATCTTCTCAGCCTCCGTCGCGCCCCAAGTAGTTCTCAATTTTAAAGAAACAAATTAAGTTTACAAATGTCACTGGCACTTTTATAAAACGAAATCGTATTTAAAAAATAAAGAATATGCTTTGACTACGCATTTTTGTTTTTTAAGACATTTCTATGAAAATGAAAACTTAGGGAAGGAGAAATGTAATTTTATGGACTTCAGACAGTTGCAATATATCACCACTGTTGCACAGTATCGAAATATCACCAAGGCTGCCGACGCACTCTTTATCTCCCAGTCCGCATTGAGCCATTACATTCAAAAAGCTGAGAAAGAGCTTGGAATTCAGCTTTTTGACCGCTCCACGACACCGCTGACTTTAACGCTTGCCGGGGAACACTATATCGAAATTGCACGTCGGATTCTGCTTGAAAACGATCAGCTGATGAAAGTCTTTCGCGACATTACGCATCACATGACCGGAACGCTTCGCATTGGAACCTCCAGAGAACGAGCATCCCACATGATCCCGCGTCTTCTTCCTCAGTTTTCAGAGCGTTATCCGGGTATCGAAGTGACGATTCTGACCGACAGCGGATACAAACTGACCGAAGCACTGCGAGAGGGACGGATCGATCTCGTCTTTCTTCCGGTATACGGCAGAGAATCTTTTTCTGGAATCGAGATGCAACCTCTCTATCAGGAGGAGCTTGTCCTCGTCGCCCGCAAAGGCTATGTTCTTGATAGCCAGCGTCTGCCCGGTCATCCGTCCAGCGTGGATCTTCGCACGTTCAAAAACACTCCATTTTTCCTGCTTCATCCCCAGCACCGAATTCGCTATGCCACAAATGAATTGTTTAAAGCAAGCCACATCCGACCGCCGGTCAAAATGGAATTTTCCAGCAACGTCACAAGTTTTCAGATGGCAACAACCGGCATGGGAGTCGCAATCATGCCTTACCAGATCATTTGCCTGACAAAGTCAGAAGAACCCGTCGAACTCTTCTCTCTCGGTGCTGAACCTGTGACCTGGGATGTTCAGGTCTGGACTCGAAAAGGAGCTTATCTCGGTCAGCCAGAACGTGACCTTATAGAAATGACAAGGGAGAAATTCAAAAATGAATTTCTCCCCCGCCCGGCTCTCACAGAGCCTACTGAAAAATAACCGGCTGTTCAAGATATTCCGTCTGAACAACTACATATGGATAGGATTTCTCCGTTCCACTCTCCTCAGCACTCTCCGGCCCCTTTAATTCGGTGTCAATGACGATCGCATTCTCCGTCAGATACAGCTCATTCACCACAATGCTGTATCCGCCGGAGGGCTGTTCGCCATACCCCACCACTATGTAAAGTCCACCGTCATTCGTGTATGTCAACTTAAACGGAGCCGTCTTTTTTTCCTCCGTCAGTTTTCTCAGTTCTTCCGGCAGATCCTCCACCGCAGTCACTGTAAAATCCAGATCACGCACCTTGTCCTTGTTTTCCCTTGTCACACTGCATCCAGTTATCACGTGCACGACAAGCACCCAGAGAATCAAACAGCCTGTCAGCAGTAGATTTCCCCCTTTTTTCATAAAAACAGGCCTCCCAGGAACAGATTGTGTACTACTAATCTATTCCAAGGAGACCTTTCTTATTCCAATTTTTCTATGCCAGCTATTTTTTAGTACCTTGCATGTGATCTAACATATATATCCGTTTCTGTCATTGCGCTCCGAGGCAGGAAAGATTCTGCAAACAACCAAAATCAACCAAGCAACACAATCTAATAAATTCCTATCTCACTCCAAACCGATACAAAAACTTCCTTCCCGCAAACAGCAGAACCCGGTCTGCAAGAAATCCGAGAAATCCAAGCGTGAAAATTCCAATAAAGATCCAATCGGTCTTGTAATACAGACGAGAAGTATAAATCAGATATCCGATACCCTCGGACGCTGCAAGCATCTCCGCTGCCACAATGCAGATAATCGCTCCGCTGAGTCCCAGGCGAACACCGGTAAAAATCTGAGGAATTGCCGACGGTGCAATCACCGTGAAAAAGATCGTCCGGCCGGATGCCCCGAGCGAGCGGGATGCCTCGACGAGAGACTGGTCAACTGCCCGTACTCCCGCGATCGTGTTGATCATTACCGGGAAGATCACCGCATAAAAGATCAGCGCAGTCTTAGAATTTTCTCCCACTCCAAACCACATCAGAAACAGCGTGATAAATCCGATCGCCGGCACAAAACGGAAGAAATTTAAGAATGGCTCCAACACCCATCCGACTTTCTTGAAGTTGCCGATGCAAAGCCCAACCGGAACTGCAAAAATCACGCCGAGCAACCATCCGCGAAGCACTCGCTGAAGGCTGACGGAAATATCCGTCGCAAGCGTTCCATCCTCTATCAAAACCCCAGCCCCCGCGAACGTCGTCGCCGGTCCCGGAAGAAAATCATCTGTATAGAAAAGTGATCCGATCTGCCAGATCACCAGAAGCAGAATCCAGGTCACTGCCCCGCATTTTAAAATCTGATTGATGCCCTTTTTCACACCAAACACCTCCGCTCTCTCGTCTCTCGTATTCTCCCATTCCTGCTTCGATTCCATGATGATTTGATTTCATAACACAACATCGTTCATCAATCATCGCTTATTCCATGATGTCGTTCGTCCTTCATCAAATGTCGTTCATTCTGTTGACCAAATATAGGTTGACTAAATATAGAACACATCACCCGGGGTCAGAAGCTCATTCTTCAGAAGATGTGCCTCCCCATCATGGAACACATAGAGCCGGTAAATCAGCACATCCACCTCATCACCACGCTTTAACGGTTCCTCCTCAAGTCCCCACGATGCCGAAATCTTCAATCCCTTCACATTGATCTGAAGTTCCGTGTAACTTCCACGAAATGCAGTCTCCTCGACAACACCGTGCTCGTAGGCACTCGGGAAATCAACCGCCTCCCCGGTGCGCACTGCCTTGACAAACTCCGGTCGGATCACTGCCTCGGACTCTCCGAATTTTGCAGAGAATCCCTTGAGTTTGTCGTATCCCTCTAACTTAATCGACTCTCCAATAAACTGGGCGACAAACGGAGTCTTCGGGTTTTTATAGATCTCGATCGGTGTTCCGCTCTGCTCGACTCTTCCACGGTTCGTCACAATGATCTCATCCGCGACTTCGACTGCCTCATCCTGATCATGGGTGACGAAAATGCTCGTGATGCCGAGCTGTTCGACCATCCGCTTGAGCCATGCACGCAGTTCCTTGCGGACTTTCGCGTCAATCGCCGCAAACGGCTCATCGAGAAGCAGAAGCTGAGGATCTGGAGCAAGCGCACGGGCAAATGCAACGCGCTGTCTCTGTCCACCTGAGAGCTGTCCCGGGAGACGATTTTCGAGTCCCGGAAGACCGACGAGATCGAGAAGTTCTGTCACTCGCTTTTTGATCGTCTCCTTATCCTGCTTTCTGAGTTTCAGTCCATACGCAATGTTGTCGTAGACGGTCATATAGGGAAAGAGCGCATAGTTCTGAAATACAAATCCGATTCCGCGCTTCTCGACCGGCACATCGTTGACACAGACACCATCAATGAAGACATCTCCGCTGTCCTGATGTTCGAGACCTGCAATCATTCTGAGAATCGTCGTCTTTCCGCTTCCGCTCGGTCCAAGAAGAGCTGCGAGCGTTCCTTTTTCTATTGAGAAGGACACCTGATCCGATGCCTGATAATCTCCAAATTTTTTATTAATGTTTTTCAGTTCAAGGTACATATCACTCAGCCACCTTATCCGGATATAATTTTTTGATTGCAGTCAGATCGGTAAAATCGTTCACATCATAGTCCTTTGCAAACTTTCCATTTTCAAGTGCCCACGCCTTAATGCCGTCAAAATGCTCCACAGCCTCCTCCGGGAAGTCGAGATCCATCTTGTAATTGCCAAATTTGTCAATAAACTGCTGTTTCGGAACTTTCAGCTTGTTCTCAAGAATCTCGGATGCCTCATCGGTATTCTCCTCAACCCACTCCTGAGTCGTCTTGAGCGCCTTCACAAAGCTCTCAATCGTCTCCGGATTCTCTGCGAGATACTCCGTTGAGCTGATCAGATACTGGTCTGTGTAGAGTCCAATCTCATCCATCGATACGAGCGGTTTCATTCCGGCTTCCTCAAGCTTCTTTGCATCGACTCCGCCAGCCCAGAATGCCACGCCCTGACCGGTCGTCATCACCGCAAGACCTGCCTGAGAGCTGTCGACTCTCACAAGATTCTGCTGATCCTCAGGAATTCCTGCCTTCTCATAAGTCACTGCATTCCAGTAATCCCATGCAGTTCCCGGGAGAGTCAGGAAACCCTGCCCTGCTAGATCGGAGAGGTCTTTTACCTTGTCCGGATTCACGTAAAGAGAATTTCCTGCGCCCTGTGCAAGACGAAACAGAATTCTCAAATTCGTCTTGTCCTGTGTATTTCCGATTCGGTTGACTGCCGCATAATCAGCGAGAACTCCAATATCTGCCTGCCCGGTCACAATTGCGTCCACTGTGTTGATTCCTGCTGCAAACTCCGTGACTTCAAGTTTAACGCCCTCATCCTCAAAAAATCCTTTTTCCGTTCCGATGATTGCAAGCCACTGGTCTAAGTTGTTGGACATGACTGCTTCACGGACAACCTTCAAATCGTTGTTTCCACTTGTCTCGCTCGTCTTCGTCTCAGCGGAACTTGAAACTGCACTGCCAGCAGTTGTTGTGTTCTCTGCCTGTCCGGAGCTTTTGGAACATCCGCTTAAAAGGCTCATTCCGAGTGTTACCGCCGTGATCCATGTAAGCATTTGTCTTTTTCTCATAATCATGTCCTCCTCTTTCCCGTCCGCGCCCTCTCAAACTCTGCATTTTCTTCTGCGTTTTCTGTTTTTCTTTTTTCCTGCGCTTCGGTGTTAGTGCGTATCTTACAGGCAGAAGAAAAGAAAGTCAACGCCAGAACAAAAAAGGCGAATTTTTTCATGGATCGTCCGAAAACATTCTGGACAACCTGAAAAAATTCGCCTGAACAAACTTTTTTGAAGGTTTATGAAGGGTTTTTATAAAACGTTTTTCAATCTGCTCGATCTGCCGATCATTTCACTGATCATTCTGCTTCTACGAATCATTCTACTGATATCCTACTGATCATTTCCTGCAAAATACTCCTGTGTCAGCTTCACAACCGTTCCTGCGAGCAGGAAGAGCGCAATCAGGTTCGGGATTGCCATCAGTCCGTTGAACGTCTCCGCAATGTTCCACATCAGACCGAGATCTGCGGTCGCACCGAGAATTGCAACGAGGGAATACACCACCATGAACGGGCGAATCACGCGCTCAGAGAACAAAAACTCAATGCATCGTGCTCCGTAAAGTCCCCAGCCGAGGATCGTTGAGAACGCGAAGCAACACATTGCAACTGCGGTGAAAATCGATACCCAGTTGCCGTAGGTGGATGTAAAGCCCTGAATCGTCAGCTCTGCGCCTGCCGGCTCTCCGTAAGCGATTGACACCTGACTGCAAAGAATGACGAGAGCAGTCAGGGTGCAGATCAGAATCGTGTCAGTGAACACCTCAAAGATTCCAAACATCCCCTGCTTGACCGGTTTTCTCGTATCCGCACATGCATGAGCGATCGATCCTGTTCCGAGTCCCGCCTCATTCGAGAAGATACCGCGGGAAACGCCCTTCTTCATGCTCATAAACATGCTTCCGACAAGTCCGCCCGTAACCGATGCCGGCTTAAATGCTCCCTCAAAGATGGAAGTGAACACAAGCGGAACAACGCGGAAGTTCACAAGAACTACACCAAGTGCCAAGATGATGTAGAGCAGAGCCATAAATGGAACGAGCCTCTCCGTAACCTGTCCGATTCGCTTGATTCCTCCAAGCAGAATCAAAGCGACGAGAACAGCGATCAGCACACCGATAATCAGATTCGACATTCTGACATTCTCCTCTGTGATCACCTGATAGTTCAGAAGTGCAGAGTTAATTGCAGTCGTGATGGTGTTTACCTGAGTCGCATTTCCGGTTCCGAATACGGTCAGCACACCGAATGCGGAAAAGAGATAAGCAAGCCAGATCCATTTCTTGCCGAGTCCGTTCTTGATATAGTACATCGGACCGCCGACCTGATCGCCCTCCGCATTCGTCTCACGGAAATGAACGGCAAGCGTTACCTCCGCGAACTTTGTGCACATGCCGAGCATTGCAGAAACCCACATCCAGAAGACCGCTCCCGGACCGCCGATTGCGATTGCTCCCGCTACACCTGCGATATTTCCCGTTCCAACCGTCGCCGCGAGTGCGGTACACACTGCCTGAAACGGGGTGATTGCTCCGTCTGAGGCATTTTTCTTGCGGAACATTCGTCCGATTGTCGTGCGAATTGCGTAAGGGAATTTCCGAATCTGGAGAAACCGGGTGCGAAGACTCAGATAAAGTCCTACACCTATAATGCAGACCATCGCCGGAACTCCCCAGATGAAATTATTCACGGCGGTGTTGATTGTCTCAATTGTCTGTAACATAAATTTCTATGTCCTTTCATATTTTCGTAACAAAAAATCACGGGGAACATGGCGCAATTTTCCTTTCTTCATCGAATTCCAAATCTTGCCATGAACCATAAAAACATCGTCAAGCATACCATAAAATCAAGGGATTGTAAAACCAAATATAACTCAGAGCGGATGTCCCTCTCTTGTAAAAGTGGGGATATCGCAAACTTTCTCAGGAAGGGAAACAATCCCCTTCTGATGAAATAATAAAGGGGAAACCGGCACAACTCTCCTGCCGGTTCCCCCTTGAACCTGATTTTCTCTCACAGAACCTGATGTCCTAAAAAACAATCTCCTTATTCTCTCTTCTCCACTGTCTGAACTCTGCGGAAGCAGACAAAAGAAGATCTGAGGAAGAATTCAGTGCCGTCTCAACAGAATCCTGAATCACACCGATGATGAATCCGATTCCAACAACCTGCATAGCGACTTCATTCGGAATTCCAAAGAGTCCACATGCCATCGGGATCAGAAGCAGGGAACCGCCTGCGACGCCGGATGCTCCACATGCGGAGAGCGTTGCAAGAATACTCAGGACAATCGCACTCGGAATATCCACATTGATTCCCAGTGTGTGTGCCGTCGCAAGCGTCATTACCGTGATCGTGATCGCTGCTCCGTCCATATTAATCGCAGAGCCGAGCGGGATCGTTACAGAGTAGGTATCCTTATCAAGTCCCATCTCCGCACAGGCTTCCATGTTGATCGGGATATTCGCAGCAGAGCTTCTCGTGAAGAATGCAGTGATCGCACTCTTTTTCAGGCACTTGAAGATCAGCGGGAACGGATTCTTGCGGATGCACCAGAATACAAGAATCGGGTTCGTCACAAAGTAGATAAAGAGCATCGAGCCGACAAGCACCGCGAGCAGCTTTCCATACTCGGTGAATGCTGACAGACCATTCGTCGACACCGTGTTGTATACAAGACCGAGGATACCAAACGGTGCAAAGCTGATGATCCAGGTCACAACCCTTGAAAAAGCACCCGAAAGATCATTGAGCATCTTTTTCGTCGCCTCCCCGGCACCGCGCAGACCGAAACCGAGCAGAACTGCCCAGAACAGAATTCCGATATAATTTGCCTCCATCAGGGATTTCACTGGATTCGACACAATATTCATTAACAGATTTCTCAGCACATCCGCGATTCCCTGCGGTGCTGACATATCAGCTGCCTCCGCGCTCAGCGTCAGGGATACCGGAAACAGCATGCTCGATACGACTGCAATCACAGCCGCAAGAAAAGTGCTGAACATGTAAAGAATGATAACGGTCCGGATCACACCACCGTGACTCTTTCCGGAATAGCAGAGCGAACTGACGATCAAAAAGAAGACCAGAAGCGGTGCCACCGCCTTCAGCGCTCCGACAAACGCATCACCAAGAATTGCAACTCCCCCTGTTCCGGGACACACAAGACCCAGAACTGTTCCGATGATCAGACCTACCACAATCCGTTTTACCAGACTGATCTGATTCCATGCCTCAAACAGCTTTTTCATAGATTTTTCTTCTTTCTGTATAGATTTTTCTGTTCTATTATACACAATTCGCCTTTAAAATACAAATGTTTTTATCACGCGGACATTTTGAGTTATTTGTCTTTTCGTTTAAAAAAAATCTCCTCAACAAGTTTTCCTCAAAACAACTTACAAGTTTCCCTGTTTCACACATACTTTTCCTTTTTTTCTAATAGGATGTAAAAAACGTGTTCGGAAGGACATTCATGAAAGATTATATTGAAGAGCGGGCGGTTGCAATCGCCAATTACATCATCGACCACAATGCCACAGTACGTCAGACTGCAAAAAAATTCGGAATCAGCAAGAGCACGGTTCACAAGGATGTGACAGACCGGCTTGAACATATCAATCCATCCCTCGCTGCCCGCGCCCGGATCGTCTTAAACATCAACAAGTCCGAGCGCCACATTCGCGGTGGACTTGCGACCCGGGAAAAATATCAGCACCGGCTCGCGATTTGCAGTCAGGAAGAACAGAAATAATACTTGACAAATCTGCTGTTTTTTCATACGGTTATTTTGATTATTGATAGTTTTTCTCAATAATCAAGTATTTTCAGTTATTTCACACTACGATTTCATACAGAAGAGGTACAGAGATGACACTGCGAGACTTACCAATCGGAAAAACTGCTACAATCCGCTCTGTCGGGGGAGAGGGCGCACTGCGCCAACACTTCCTCGATATGGGTCTGATTCCAAAAGGCGAGGTTACCATGGTGAAATATGCTCCCATGGGCGATCCGATGGAACTTCGGATTCACAGCTATGAACTGACCCTGCGTTTAGCGGATGCAGAAAAAATCGAAATTGAGAACATTCGGGATGCAAAGATGATCCCTCCAATGCCGGCTCCGGATGCGGAAACCCTTCCTCATCCGGGACTCGGAGAGGGCGGACGCTTCCACGAGAAATCCACAGAGAACCCACTCCCTGACGGGACAATCCTGACTTTTGCACTTGCCGGAAATCAGAACTGTGGAAAAACCACCCTGTTTAATCAGCTGACTGGCTCAAACCAGCATGTCGGAAACTTCCCAGGCGTGACTGTCGACCGAAAAGATGGAGTGATCCGAAATTACAAAGACACCCTCGTGACCGACCTTCCCGGCATCTACTCGATGTCGCCCTACTCGAGCGAGGAGCTTGTGACCCGCGACTTCGTCCTGCGCGATCACCCGAAGGGAATCATCAACATCGTCGACGCGACAAACATCGAGCGAAATCTCTATCTGACGATGCAGCTGATGGAGCTTGACATTCCGATGGTTCTCGCATTAAACATGATGGACGAAGTGCGAGCCAACGGTGGTTCCGTCATGATCAACAAGATGGAGGAAATGCTCGGAATCCCGGTGATCCCGATTTCCGCATCCAAGAACGAGGGAATTGACGAGCTGATCTCCCACGCCGTCCACGTCGCAAAGTATCAGGAATGTCCAAGAAAAATGGACCTGTGCGATGTTAATGACGACGGTGGTGCGGTTCACCGCTGTCTGCACGCAATCATGCATCTGATTGAGGACCACGCCAAGCGCGCCGATATTCCCCTGCGCTTTGCCGCCTCAAAGCTTGCGGAAGGCGATCCACTGATCTTAAAAAGTCTGCACCTCGATCAGAACGAGCAGGAGACACTTGAGCACATTCTCTGCCAGATGGAGAAAGAGCGCGGTCTTGACCGTTCCGCTGCGATCGCCCACATGCGCTTCGATTTCATTGGAAAAGTCTGCGATGCCTCGGTTGTTCGACCGAAAGAAAGTAAAGAACATCTGCGAAGCGTACAGATTGACCGCATCCTGACCGGAAAATATACTGCAATCCCCTGCTTTGTCGGCATCATGGGGCTCGTCTTCTACCTGACATTTGGGGTCATCGGTGCTTTCCTCTCGTCGCTCCTCGATGCAGGCATCTCTGCGCTGTCCGACCTCGTTCAGAATCTCCTGATTGCCTGGAACGTCAGTGATGTCCTCCAATCTCTCGTGATTGACGGTCTCTTCAACGGTGTCGGCAGTGTGCTGAGCTTCCTGCCTGTTATCGTCACGCTGTTCTTCTTCCTCTCGATGCTTGAAGACAGCGGATACATGGCGCGCGTCGCTTTCGTGATGGACAAACTGCTCCGTAAAATCGGTCTGTCCGGTCGAAGCATTGTCCCAATGCTTGTCGGATTCGGATGCACGGTTCCCGGTGTCATGGCGAGTCGAACACTCCCATCTGAGCGTGACCGCAAGATGACAATTCTTCTGACTCCGTTCATGAGCTGTTCCGCAAAACTGCCGATCTATGCATTTTTCGCAAGTGCCTTCTTCCCAAAACATGGCGCACTTGTGATGGCGATCCTCTACTTTGGCGGAATCTTTATGGGAATTCTCATGGCACTCATTTTCGGTCAGACGCTGTTTCGCGGAGAAGCCGTTCCGTTTGTCATGGAACTGCCAAACTACCGCATGCCGGGAGCAAAAAACGTCGGTCACCTGCTCTGGGACAAAGCAAGAGACTTTCTCCAGAAAGCGTTCACCGTGATCTTCATGGCGACACTCGCAATCTGGTTCTTGCAGACATTCGACCTGCACTTGAACATCGTCACCGACTCGAGAGACAGCATCCTCGCCTGCGTAGCCGGTATGATTGCCCCGCTCTTCGCCCCGATGGGATTTGGCGACTGGCGGATCTCCACCGCGCTGATCACCGGATTCATGGCAAAAGAGAGTGTTGTCGCAACGCTCTCCGTCCTGTTTGGAAGCACCGCGATTCTGACATCCACGATCAGTCCACTCTCAGCCGGTAGCCTGCTTGTCTTCTGCCTGCTCTACACCCCGTGCGTCGCCGCGATCGCGAGCATCCGCAGAGAACTCGGCGGACGCTGGGCCTTCGCCGTTGTCCTGATGCAATGCGCAATCGCATGGATCGCCTCGTTTGTGGTCTACCTGATCGGAAGCCTGATTTGAATGATCTAAAAAAAAGAATGTGCCTTGGCACATTCTTGCGCCGAGGCGCGGTTGCTTCGGCAGCGACTTTCCCGCTTTAGTTGTCTAAGATTGTTCACAGACAGCTCGCTACATATGCACGCACACATAAATCGAATGACATTCCCAAACGAAATCAATCTAGTCCCACACTCTTACTCCGCGCGATAATAGATCTTCCACCTTCCACTGCGATAACGCCAGATAAAGAACGACGCGCGCACAATCCAGTCCACAACCATCGCAATCCACACACCGATCGCTCCGAGTCCCATTCCAATTGCGACGATATAGCTCAATCCAATTCGAAAAACGATCATTGATCCAATCGAGACCACCATCGGGAACTTCACATCATTTGCCGCACGCAGAACACTCGTCAGCGTAAATGCCGACGGCCACAAAAGGATCGCACAGCCATCATGAATCAACACCAGCGTCGATGCAAGCGCAAGTGTCTCATCCGACAATCCGTACAGATTCAGAATCATCGGCATCGCTCCAAGCACCGCAAGACAAGTCACCATATTAACCGCATACGTCACCGTCATCAGCTTCTTCGTGTAATACTGCGCCTGATCGTAGTCCCCCGCTCCGACACACTGACCAATCACCGTAATCATCGCCAAATTCATCGCACTTCCCGGAAGCACGCCCATCGAGTCGAGGTTATTTGCAACTGCATTTGCTGCAATCTGGATCGTTCCAAATCCCGCAATGATACCGACGACGAGCACTCGTCCAAGCTGGAAGATACTATTCTCCACTCCGCTCGGAATTCCGATATTCAAAATCCTGTGAATCATTCTTCCATCCCAGTGAATTCCATGTGCCCCTGCATGAATGTCGAGCACCGGATTTCTCAGTCTCAGATAAAGAATCACGCAGGCAGTCATTCTCGAAATCAGAGAAGCAAGTGCCGCACCTGCCACGCCCCAGTGGAATCCAAAAATGAATACATAGTCGCCCACTGCATTCATCACATTCATCAGAATCGAAACCTGCATCGAAATTCTGGAGTTTCCCATCGATCGAAACAGCGCCGCACATGAATTGTACACTGCCAGAAACGGATAGGATAAGGCAGAAAGAATCAGATAAATCAGCGCATTCTGCATGACATCCGCCTCAATCTCTCCGTACAAAATCGAAAGAAACGGTCTGCGGAAAATCAGGCACAACACCATGATACCGACTGCGATAATTCCCGTAATCAAAAGCAACTGATCTGCCGCCTGACACGCCTTATTCTTGTCCTTCTGTCCCAGATACTGCGACGATACAACAGCTCCTCCCGTCGCTATCGCCGCAAAAATATTGATGATCAGCGTGTTTATCATATCCACCAGAGAGACACCAGATGTCGCCGCCTCTCCCGCACTTGAAACCATCACCGTATCCACCATTCCGACCGTCACTGCCAGAATCTGCTCCACCACAAGTGGCGCAATCAACCACCACAGCGCCTGATTGGAAAAAAGGGTTCCTTTTATCTCTTTTTCTCTCATAATCCGTCACACTCTTTTCCCTTTTATTCTCTTTTACGTTTTCTTTTATTTTCGTTTATGCTTTATTCTCTTTTACATTTCCTTTTATTGGTCTTTGCAAACTTCACAAACCCGCAAAATCTCTTTCACCATCACTTCCGGGTTGATTGGCTTTGTCAGATATCCAGTCATCCCGGCTTCCCGACACTCTTCATAACTCTCTGCGGTAGACTGCGCTGTCATCGCAAGAATCGGAATCGCCCCGATATCCGAAGACTCCATCGCACGAATTTTGCGCGTCGCCGTAAGTCCATCCATCACCGGCATCATCACATCCATCAAAATGATATCGTAAGTTCCCGGAGGAGCTTTTGCAACTTTCTCGCTTGCCTCCTGCCCGTTCCACGCCTGATCAACGCTTGCGCCATAATCCGTCAGATAAAACTCTGCGATCTCCATATTGATCTCATTGTCCTCCGCAAGAAGAATGTTCTTTCCGGCAAGCTCTTTTTTTAATATATCTTTTTTTGATGTGCCTTCTTTTGACATGTTTTTTTCTAAATTCTCTGTCTCCGCCCCATCTTCTGAATACATTTCAGTCTGATTTCCAATCGCAGCCGATCCATTTTGCGTATTCTTAACCTGACTCGCCTGCACATCAAGCTCAAATGGAATTGTGACGACAAACGTTGTCCCAACTCCGACACGGCTCTGAACCTGTATCGTTCCGTTCATCTTTGCGACCATCTCTTTCACGATCGACATACCAAGCCCGGTTCCCATGTAATGTGTTCGGGCATCCGTTTTTTCCTGGCTGAACGGCTCAAACAATCTGTTTTTCACAAAGTCCTCACTCATTCCGACTCCGCTGTCCGTGATCTTAAACTCATAGACAACCGTCTTCTCATCGGCCGATGCCTCCCTCGTGTAGACATCGATTGTTCCATTCGGCTTGTTATACTTGATCGCATTGCTCAAGATATTCAGCAAAATCTGTCTCAGATGAAGCGGACTTCCGAGCAGATGAACATGGCTGAGATTTTCCTGGTATGCATGATAGACAATTCCAGTCTCCGACAGTTGACCTTCGATCAGCGATGCAACCTCATTCATCAACTCCTCAATATCAAACGGCTTTCTCTCCGGAACAAAGTGTCCTGCCTCCATCTTGCTCATCTCAAGCACATCGCAGACAAGCGCCAGCAAGTGCGTGGAGGAGAGTCGAATCTTTTCAAGGCAGACATCTACCTTTTCCGGATCTTCCTTATTCCTCGCAATGATATCGACCATTCCCATGATTCCATTGATCGGTGTCCGAATGTCATGACTCATGCGATTCAGGAATTCTGTCTTTGCCTTGCTCTCAAGATCCGCCTTCTTAAATGCAACCTGAAGACGTTCCCTCTCCATCTTCTCCTGCTCATGAAACACCGAAGTATTCTTGAAGAGAATCATTCCATGCACAACACTGCGCTCAACTCCACTCTCATCATCATAAACGGGGTCCTGAGACATCAGAATCATTTTCTGAAGCCAGATCAGCGTTTTCTTTGCATCGAGTTCCCGGTACTCGACTGCAACCTGTTTTGCGCCCGTGTTAAAACGTTCCAACAGTTTTTCCGAGGAATCTGCAATTCGATAGTTCTCCATCGTCTCACCTGAGATAAACTTCCGTCGTCCCTCACAATATTCATTGTAAGAACACGGAAGCTCAATCCCGAGCTCAAAGTGGCGAGCCTCCGCATCCCGATAGAAAATCTTTTCAATCCGATCATTTGTTAGATCTACGGTATAGACCATCTCAGCCGTCTCGAGAAGCGCATCGACGTAATTGCTGTTCTCAAGGATCGACTGCTTCATCTGCTCGTAATAGCGGGTCAGCTGGCGTTTCTCAATCGCCTCAAGCTGTGCAGAGTCGCGGAAATACTCAAATCCGAGCACAAAGTGATGCAGTTCTCCATGTGCATTGGAATCACAATAGAGGATCGTCAAGCGCCCTCTTCTCATATGGTCGCCTTCCGGATACTGACAAAGATACTCGCTCTTCTCATGCGTTTTGGAGAGCGTCTTTTTCAGATATGAGAGCTGAAGCTCCTCCCAGAGTTTCTTCCTCGTCTCCGGAGTCGAAAGCTCCTGCACAATCTGTTCCACCGCTCCGGAATAACTTCCATCGTCCGCGAGGAAGAAGGACGAACTTGCACGCAGTACCCGGTACTGATCCTGCTGTCCATCGCAGTACACACAGTCCGTAAAGGAAAATCCTTTTTCTTTTATGAACCTGAGAACACTCAGATTGATCTGTTTCTCCTTTATCGCCTCCTCCATCTTCGCCCGGTTCTTGTCAATGTACATGTTCTTATCCGCATAACGGAAAAGTTCTCTCATCGTGCACTCTGGGAAATCATCCGACAGTGCATATCCCGCCGCATAACTGATCGGCATCTCCGGATGTCCCTTCGAGTACTCCGCCATATGCGTCCGAATCTGTGCCATGCAATTCTGGACTTCCTCATGGTTCAGACCATGCAGAACTGCAAGGAACTCATCTCCGCCATTTCGCCCGACAAAATATTCCGATGCAAGCGCCTTTCTCAGCTCCACCGCAAAATTTCGAATGTACTCGTCTCCTTTTGCATGTCCCAAGCTGTTGTTGATCGTCCTCAAATTGTTTAAGTCAAAGACACAGAGCGCAGTCGCTCCATTCTCCCCCGCAAGCTCGGGTGTGCTGAGAATCTCCTCGCACTTATTCTTATTCGGAAGACCGGTCGCCTCATCTAAATAGACCTTGCTCTGCAAAATTCGGTTCATCGCCGCATATCGCAGAGCTTTAACCAGCTCAATTCCGATCAGAATCACCAGACCGATCGTATCCAATACCACGACCTGTTCAAGATAACTCAGCGCAGTCGCCTTTTTCTGGGAATACGCCTCCGCCAGTCCGGTCGCCTCATCACAGATGCCAAAAAAGGCTTCGCTCTCCGCAATGATGTCGGTATTCTGGTATCCCACCTGGCGCACCTTCAAAATCTCTTCTCTCACATCATCAAAATCTGCACTCAGCTCTGTCAACTTGTGCTGAAATTGTGCATCATTGAGGCGGACAAGATTCCATGTATCACTGCCCTCTCTGAGTCCCACAATAAAAGATGCCACGCTCTCAATCATCTCATCCTGCGGGAAACCCGCAATCTCCAGCTTTATAATCTGCTGTGTCGTTCCTCTCACAAGTCCGGCATAGTTTACGACGCGGGCAGTTCCCTGAATTTTTCCCACAATCGACATAATGCAAAAAAACAGTACAATCAGTACTGTCGTCAAAACCGTCATCCCGCCACGAACCAGATAAGAGAGTTTGTTCTGTTTCTTTTTCGTTGCCACGTTCTGTCTCCCGCATTTAATTCTTACTGTTCACGCACACGTGCCCAGTAACGGAATTTGCCGTGGTTTCACATTTAAATACGGCAAATTTCCGCTACCACCACGTTATCTCACGGCACTTTCGGTTCTAAAAGTGCCTACCTGTAAACAGTAACATCCATTTCTTATTTACATTTACATACTCAACTTAAATTTCATTACCATTTAAACTTTATTACCATTTATCTGTATCTGTTCTGTATCTTTTTATCTGTTCCATTTCATTCTAGTAGATTTTTTCTGTTTTGACAAGATCGTTACCGTTCTTAATACATTTCATAATTCCTTGCACAAACTCTCTGTCTATTGCTATTTCTTAGCGCATATGATATTCGAAGACGTTAAACCGAAAAAAAACAGAGCGTTTTGACTGACTGCCGAAACGCTCTGTTTTTATATTTTGGGATAGTCCCAATCCCTATTCATTTTAATTTTCGATAATAGGCATAAAACATCAGTGAGGTGGTGCAAACAGCAATGGTGTCTGCAATCGGCTCTGCCAGATAGACACCAGTAACTGCGTCCGGACACAGGTACGGTAGCAGAAAAAAGAGCGGAATGAGCAAGATAATTTTCCGCCAAATGGTGAGAAAAATCGCTTTCGGAGCTTGATCTATACGCTCTCTCCTCTATTGTTCTACTTATTATCATAAAGCAGATACAGAGAGAGCGGAAGATGTTGGTCAATTTATGAGTCACTTATAAATTTCATAGTATAATCCGAACTATATATATTGGCATATTAAAAGAGCCCTTGAGAAAATAGTCTCACAGGCTCTTTCTGTATTGCTCCGGGGTCATGCCCTCGACTTTCTTAAATACTTTTGAAAAATAGGTGCTGTTTTCATAGCCGAGCAGATCGGAGACCTGATAGACCATCTTTCCCTCCGCAAGCAACTGTTTTGCCCGTCGGATTTTCTGGCGATTTACATACGGGATAAAGTTCTCGTTCATCACGCGCTTGAAAAAGGAACTCAGATACGGCTCCGACACGCCTATATAGCGCGCAACATCGGTAAGCTGAATCGGAGAGCTTAAATTCTGTTCAATGTAATTGAGCGCCATCTCAATGATGTCGGACTCTGATTTTTTCTGTCTCGTAAAATACGTCCCGGCAAATTGTTTCGTAAACTCTTTCCACCAGATGCGAAGATCTTCAAGGTTTGCCATGTTCACAATCTTCCGATAATGGCGTCTGCTGTCTGCGACCTCAAGTTCATCGATCGACCCGCCAAGCTGGGCGGACTTATCTGAAAACCGGCTCAGAATCTCAATCATCAGCCGTTTGATGTACGGCACTGGATAATTTTCTGCCGTCTCGATCTCATCAAAAAGCTCGGAGATGTTTTTGTCCATCTCTTCGAGTGACATTTTCTGGATTGCGCGCTCAAGGCGCTCCATATATTCTGCTCCGCCGAGAGTCTGATGTTTTTCAAACGTAAATGGAGTCTCGAGGTCAACGATCTCTTCCCTATTTCCATAAAATCCATACGCCTCGATGCTGTCCGCAAGACGGGTAAAAAATCCGGTCTCATGATCCCGGTCGCTGTACGGCGTAATTCCGATATAACACCGGTTTGTGATGAAAAGTTCAATCTGTCGTTTAAGCGATTCAACCTCCGCTTTCTCCGTCCCCTCACGGATCAAAACAAGGAGTTTGCCCTCCCACATCAGGGCGAGCGTATGCTTCCCGAGTCCCTGATAATACTGGGTGGCGACCGTCTCGATCAGCTTCATGTCCGTCATCTCTTCCGCATATTTCCACACCATATAGAAACTCAGACAGCATCCGCTCTGGAATTCTTCAGGTATGTTACGAACTCGCTTTCGCATCTCATAGCCGGTCTGGGCAGCGGATTTCTGTTCTGGTACAGATTTCTCCTCAACTTCCATCTCAGGAAACGAGTCTCTCAGATGTTTGAGAGAGGCGAGAAGCTCCTCCTTCGAGAGTCCGAATTTTCGGATGTAGTCGACTGCCCCGAGTTTCATCGCCTCCTTCACGGTGTCAAAATCATCGTAACAGCTGACAACAATCGTCTTCACCGAGAGATGACGACTGCGGATGATTTTTAAGAGTTCCAGACCGCTGATTTCCGGAATATTCAAATCCAGAAACATCAGATCCGGATGAGCACTCTCAATCTGTTGCAGAGCCTCCCTGCCGTCGCACGCATCCTCAAGAAGTGCGATTCCAAGCTCCTCCCACGGAAGCAGGGAACGCATTCCAACTCTCGCGAGAAGCTCATCCTCAACAATCAGCGCTTTCATTTTCATCCCCCTTTTCCTCAATCGCCGGAATTCGTAGCGAGACTCGGAATCCGCTCTCGATCTCTGTGTCGATCGCAAGGCCGTAGCCCTCTCCGAACAATCCGGTCAGTCTCTTGTGAATATTAGGAAGACCGATTCCGGTCAGTCCCCGTTTTCCCGGCTTTTCGCGGTTTAAATCAAGCGTTTTTCCCCTGAGTCCCTCGCCATTATCAATCAGCGTCAGCACAATATCTGTACCCTGCTTTTCCCCGCGAAGCGCAATCACACCGCACTCCACATGAGACATTCCGTGAATAAACGAATTCTCGACAAGCGGCTGGAGACAGAAACGCGGAATCTGGTACTTTCGGATGTTTTCCGGAATTGAGAAAAAGAACTGAACCTTGTTTCCAAAGCGGATCTGCATGATTTTTACATAGGCATTCAGGATGCGCACTGCATTTCCAATGCTCTCCATCTCCTCATCGCTCTTATACGTCTCGCTCAGCAGAACGCCAAGCTCCGACAGCACATCTGCGACCTCCTCATCGTGATTCATCGAAGCCTTCCAGCGGATCGCATTCAACGTATTAAACAGAAAATGAGGATTGATCTGTGCCTTGAGCGCATCGAATCTTGCCTTCTCCTTCATCACCGCTTCCTGTCTCACATCCTCCATCAGCTTTGCGATTCTGTTCTGTGCGCGGATCATCCCGTTCTCAAGAGCCTGCGTCTCAAGGAAACGATTTTCCTCGAGTGTCAGCTTCTTCGGATCGTTCTGCTCAATCCAGTCAACCTGTCGCGCAAAGAAGAGAATCGGGTTTGTGATGTACCGGCTGATCATCAACATGATTGTGACAATGGCAATGCCTGCACCTGCCATAAACAGAATCACGACCAGCTGAATCTGCTCACTCTGTGCAAAAATTTCATGATAATTTCCGACGTAAACAACCTGATTGTTGCTCGAAGTCAGATTTGATGAGAGCACATAGGCATTGCCGATTTTTCCCTGCTTTTCACCGGATTTTCTCCAAACCTCGATCGTCTTCTCCGCGATCTCCGGCGAGAGTTCCTCGGGACCGGATGCGATAATTCTGCCGTTCTGGTCACACATGAAGACCGTTCCGCCTCGATAAACCGAATCGGACGAATTCTTCGCATTTCCGAAAAAGACATCTCTCGGAATCCGCACAAGCGCATAGCCGAGCGCATTTCCACGATAGCGCACGAGTGCGCGCCCAAAGCTCACATATCTTCGATTATCCTTGTAATCAAAATACGGCGTCATCGCACTGTCCCAGTACGGAATCTGACCACTCTTTTGCATATTTTGATACCAGTCAGTCTCCTGATATTTTTCCGGAATCTCAGCGATCCTTGTGGAACTGATCTTTTTTCCGTCGTTCATAAAAATCATCAGCTCCGCCTCGATGCTTCCGAGGGTCGAGACATTCGTATTGAGGATCATCCCCTCGATCTGTCCGACCACGCGATTTTTCGCATATTCATTTTTCGCATTATAATAATTCTTCAAAAACCGGCTGTTCTCCATGTAGGTAATCATCGTACTGCTCGCATAATTTGAAAGCAGAATCGCACTGTCAATCTCCTGCACATTCTGCGCAAACATCATCTGCATCGCTTCCTCAATCCCGGAGTCTGTCTTTTTCTTCAACAAAAAACAAAGGACAGTCAGAGCGAGAAAGAGGGGCAGCAGAATGTAAAGCGTCACACTCTGAACCATACTGCGCCAGATGCTCGGCGCAACCTTCCTCTCTCTCATCTCTAACTGTCTCCTGAAACGTCAATCTATTCGGTCTACTTATTCTGTCTGTAAATCCACTGGTCTGCTCAATCGTTTTTCTTTGCCACCCCGATCAAAAGCTCTGACTGAAAACATCTATCCTCGGATGGGATGTTCTCTTGCAAAAATCTCATCCCTTAACGGCTCCGGCAGACAGACCACCTACGAGGTTGTCCTGAACGAAGACGAAGAAGACGATAACCGGAATCAGGCTCAGGATAACAGATGCCATCAGCGGTCCCCAGTCGGTCGAGTACTCTCCGATGTAATCGCGAATACCAACCTGAACGGTCTTTTTCAGCGTGGAATTGATGAACGTATTTGCATACATGAACTCATCCCAGGACATCAGGAAGCAATACAGCGTCGTCGCGGAGATACCCGGTTTTGCCATCGGGAAAATCACCTTGATAAACGACTGAAATCTGCTACATCCGTCAATCAGCGCCGACTCCTCGATCTCCCACGGAATCTGGAGGAAAAACGTACACATATTCCAGACCGCAAACGGAAGAACGAACGAGCAGTTGATGATGATCAGACCGGTATGCGTATCAACCAGTCCCATATTTTTCATGATAACATAGTAGGGAATGGAAAGCAACACGCCCGGAAACATTTTCGTGAACAGGATACTCAGCTTCATTTTCTCCGCTCCGACAATGTTGTAACGGCAGAATCCATATGCCGCCATGACTGCTAAAATCATCGAGATCACAGTCACGACAACGGAAATATACGCGCTGTTTAAAAAGTAGCGCACGAAATTCGACTGAAACAAAACTCGCTTAAAATTGTCAAATGTAACGTATTTCGGTATGATCTGATTCATATCATAAATCTGCTCCGGCGACTTTACAGAGGTCATCAGAACCCAGATAAATGGCAATACCGAGCACAGGGCAATCAATGATGCCATCACATACAGAAACGTCCACTCACCCTTTGTCCGCTTCATCTCTCTACCTCCTGCCTTCCCGATCTGAAGAAATCATCTTTACATAGATCACAGTCAGAATCGCAATCACGATGAAAATCACAACGGAAGTCGCCGCTGCATATCCAAACTTGTGGTCCACAAACGCCTGACGGTATGCATATGTATACATAATTTCAGTACTGTCAAGCGGACCTCCCTTTGTCAGAAGCCAGATTGCATTGAAGTTGTTAAAGATGGAAATCAGATTCAAAATAACCGCAACTGCCATCGGCTCCTTGATGTTTGGAAGCGTGATGTAGAGGAAGCGTTTCAGCTTTCCTGCTCCGTCAATCGCTCCGCTCTCATACATATCGTAAGATACGCCCTGAAGGGCTGCAAGAATAAAGATCATCAGAAACGGCGTGCTCTTCCACACATTTGCGACGATAACCGCCGGCATCGCGCTCGTGACATTTCCGAGGAAAGAATATCCCTCCTTCAGGATTCCGAGGCGAATCAGAATTGCATTGAAGACACCAATTTTCGTATCGTAGAGTGCGCTGAATGTCAGTGCACTGATCGCTGCCGGGATCGCCCACGGCAGAAGTGCCATTGTACGGAATACACCGCGTCCCTTGAGCTTCTCATTGAGGATCAGCGCTACTCCCATCGCAAGTGCAAGCTGGATCACGATGTTCACAAGTGTCCACACAACTGAGTTCATCACCGCATTGCGATACTTGGAATTTGCAAACACAACGAGATAGTTCTTGAGTCCGGCGAATGTCCCGAAATTCGGGGCATTCGCCTTTGTCATATCATAGTTCAGCAAGCTGATCCAGATTCCCTGCAAAAGCGGGTAAACGCTGAGAAGCAGGATTGCGAGGATTGCCGGTGCAATCAGCAGATAACCGTGAATATTTCTCTGAAACGAGTACTCATCGGGTCTTCGTTTCTTTGTCTTCTCTCTCATAAAAGCGCCTCTATCATTCTTAACCGTTCTAGTAGTTTTCGTTGACAAAGTCATTCAGTTCTGCTTCCAGCTCATTCAGTGCTTCCTCAGAAGTCTTCTGATCGAAGAACACTTTCTTGAACGCATCTACAACCTTCTGATCAACAGAAGCGGCATTCTTTACGCGCGGTCTCGGAACGGTGTAAGCAGACTCGTCGATGAAGACCTGATACTCCGGATTCATCTCCAGAATCGGGGTGTAATCTACATCGCTTCTTCCAGGAATTCTTCCCTGCTCAGTCATGACATAGTCACATTCCTTGCTCGTCAGGTAGTCAACAAATGCCCATGCAAGATCCGGATTTGCGGTGTTTGCATTGATTGCCATATTGTATCCACCAAGGCAGACAGCCTGTACGCTTCCCTTCGGCATCGGAGCCAGACCAAATTCCATATCCGGGTTGCCCTTCTGGATATTCACATAAGCCCAGTCACCGCAGACAAAGAAGAGACAGTCATCAGAGACGAACGTCGTGTATGCGGTTGCCCAGTCGGTTGCATCCTTCATGCCCTCTGGGAATGCGTGATACTTCGTGTGAAGACCAGTCCAGAATGAGAATGCTTCTTTACCAGACTCGTTGTTGACGGTTACGACCGGCTTCTCTCCGCTTGTATCGATCACATCGTTTCCATTCTCAAAGAAGATGTTGAAGAGTGCGTATCCATCGAGACGGGTGGAAATTCCGGAATATCCCTTCTCTGTTGCAAGTTTGATATCCTCCTCAAGCTCATCCCAGGTCGTCGGTGCGCTGTCCTTTCCGATCTCGGTCAGGATTCTCTTATTATAATAGAGTCCGGTGTTGTTGTAATACCACGGAACGGAATAGTAATTTCCCTCATAGAGTCCCGACTCGAGCGGTCCCTGAAGATACTTGTTGTCCGATGCTTCGATCTTGTCATCGAGTGGCATGATCAGTCCCATTGCTGCCAGATCAATCGGCCAGCCGGAGTTGTCGAGTGCCACGACATCCGGTCCGGAACCTGCCATTGCAGTCGTCGTGAACTTGCTGATCAGCTCCTGACCTGCCAGTCCCTCAATCGTGACCTTCGTGCCCGGGTTCTGCTCCTCAAATGCCTTCGCCGCTCTCATGATCGCCGGATCGTCCATTCCCGTGAACGTACTGTTTACCATCACGGTAATCTCTCCGGATACGCTTCCGTCTGATGCCTCAGCCGACTCTGATCCGCCGTTCTCTGCGGACGACTTCGCTACTTCCTGTTTCGTCTCCGGTGCTACCGCCGATTTTCCTGCGCTTGCTCCCACACAACCGGTCAGTGCGCTCACTGCCGTCAGAGTTGCCATTGCCAGTGCCAGATGTTTTTTCATACCAACTTCCTCCTGTCATTTTCGCTCCCGGAATCTGAACTCTCTCATCTCAGATTTTATTTCTTCCAAATCTGATTTATCTGTTTCAGATCGTATTCGTTTCAGATTCCGGGAACTTTTTGTTTCCACCGTTTTTCTATGTGCCTATTATAGAAAAATCTTTCGACAAAAGGAATGGCGGTTTTTTTTCAATTTTTGCTCGCTTTTATGAATTATTTTCTGTATGTAATTTTTTCACCAGTTTTCTGCGTTTTGTGATTAAAATTTAGCCGATCAGCATCTCGGTCAGCACAGCCTTCCAGCTCTCCGGAAGCTCAAGACCCGTAAGAGATGCCAGAATTTCTTCTTTCGTGTAGTCTCCTGCAAAGTACTGGTAGACATTTTTCTTCTTCACGATGCTTCCCTGAACCTGATCAAGGAACTCAAAGACTCTTTCGTTCAACCTCTCACGCGATTCTTTTGCAGTGCAATCGTCTGCTCCCGGAAGCGTCACACTCACACTTCTTCCTGCCTCCAAAAGCTCTGTCGTCAGTGTCAGCGTTCTCGTCTCGGAATCATACTCGCTCTCCATCGCCTCACTCGAAGCAGTCAGCTCTATCTTTGCAAATCCACGCAGACGAAGAACATAGCGGCGTTTCTTAGGCACAACCGAGAGATCTCCCGACGGACGAACTTCAAGTGTCACTGCCTCATCCTTCCAGCTTAAGGAAATCTCTGTTCTTAAGCACACACCATTCTCATAGTCAAATCCTTCTCCGCCATCCTCAAACAGCGTGTAGGTGTTGTCCTGTCCCGGGAAAACAAGAATCTCAAGCGTCTCCGGATTATCGATGCAATTATCCCCGGTATCCGGTGCCATCGGAACAATCGCGCCCGCCTTTGCGAGAACGCCCTGACGGTCAATCGGTCTGCTGATCGTCGTGTAATGTCCCTTCGGACCTCCGTGGCAAACTGCACCATTGTCAAAATCATACCAGTTTCCAGCCGGAATCCATGATTTCTCCGTCGTGTATCCGGTCTCGTGATCGGTCGGATGAACCATCGGCTGAACGAGAAGTTCCGTTCCGAAGAAATACTCATTTCGGCAGACGTAACTTCCCTCCTCCATCGGATAGTAGTAGTAGGCCGGAACAACAACCGGAACCATCTTTTCATGGCACTGTGCGTTCATCGTATAGATGTACGGCAGAAGGCGATGACGCAGACGCAGTGATTCTCTTGCAAGATCATCATACGGCTTCGGATAACGCCACGGCTCTTTTCCGCAGAACGGGTTGCTGTTGCTGTGAAGGCGGTTGATCGGGGAGAAGACACCAAACTGAATCCAGCGCACATACAGCTCATTATCCTTGATTCCGTTCATGTGACCGCCGATGTCATGGCTCCACCAGGTGTAACCGACGTTCGATGCTGTCGCCGTAAAGTATGGCTGATACTGAAGTGCATTCCACGTCACATGCGTATCGCCCGAAAATCCGATCGGGTAGCGATGACTGCCGAGACCACTGTAACGCGACAGCATAACTCCGCGCTTTCCGGTTCTCGTCAGATCAAAGTGATGATAGTGGTTCAGCATCCAGATCGGGTCCATTCCCTCGACTGCCGAGATCTTACCCTGTTGCCAGTCCATCCACCAGAAATCAACTCCGTTCTCCTCGTTCGGATGATGCAGGAAATGGAAGTAGGCGCGGATAAATTCCTGATTTGTAAAATCAAAGCGAACCGGATACTCCGACTCCGGATCAACGCCCATCGCCTTTGCCATCTCCGGATATGCCTCCTCAAACGCGCGCACACCGTCCGCCGGATGAAGATTCAGCGTCACGCGGTAGCCGTGCTCATGAAGCCATGCCATAAAGCCCTCCGGATCCGGGAAGCATTCGTTGTTCCAGGTATAGCCCGTCCAACCCTTTCCGAATTTCTCCGGAATGTCGACAAGATGCCAGTCCATATCCATGACAACGACAGAGAACGGCACATGCTCTCTCTCAAAACGCTCAAGAAGCTCGCGATATGTCTCCTCGGTGTACTTCCAGTAACGGCTCCACCAGTTTCCGAGCACATATTTCGGAAGCATCGGCACAGCACCCGACAGGCGGTAAAAATCATGAATCGCATGGAAATAATCACGCCCGTATCCGAGGAAATACACATCGACACAGCCTTTCTTTCTCGGCGTTACCCAGCCGTCCTCCTCCATGATCAGGGACTCGCTGTCATCAAAGAACGTACGTCCGCTCGTATCGCAAAGACCCATGCCGAGATCGACATCTCCATCTTCGCGATTCGTCTTTCCCCCCGTCGTGCGCATGCGCTCAAGCGGACCGGAGCCCACATACCACTCACCGTCACAGCGGTCAAGCGTTCTCGCCGTTCCTTTCAAATTATGCTCTCTCGCCGGATCACCATAGTCAGTTCTTCCGTAATACCATCTTCCGCCGTAGTTCGTGAACGCATACTTCACATCAATATAGAGATGGTTCGGACTGAACTCCTTTTTATCATACACAAGATGAAAATACTCGGTATCTATCTCAAGACAATTCTCCTGATCCCTTACCGTAAATTTCGGAGTCTCAAAATCACGGTTCCACACGATCTGAGTCGGGCGATCCTCAAACTCTCCAGTCTCCGAGTACTCCATACGAAGCATCTGGGAAGTCAGCACCGTAAAACGATACTTGTCCCCCTGCACGACCGATTCCGGACGACATTTTCCATTCAGTTTCAGACAAAATTGTTTTTCCATAACGTTCCCTGTCTCCCTTCTTTTTCATTCAGCCTTATCGCTATTACTGTTCATGCGTTGCACAAACGATAATGGATTTTGCAAAATCTCCCTTTCATATTTCTATAAACTTTCCCATAAAAATCTAATCCTATCGTACCACGACTCCCCCAAAAAGTCGCCATTCATTTTTCACCTGACCCTGCACTTTTTTCATGTGCAAAAAAATTCTCACAAAAAAAGCTGGCAGAATTTCTCCCACCAGCACGTTTCATTTTCTATAACTAATACACAATGATTCTGATTAGAAGATTTCAACAAAGCTAACCAGAATTACGCGCCAAATTTCCGCGAGCGTCGACTTGAATGATTTGATACACCTGGCACAGCGACAAGGCGAATAAGTCCATGCAAACCCGTGTGAAACGCTGGTGTTTAGGTCGCGTAGTCTGCGACCTTATGCACCATTGCGTTGAACCCGGAGCGAGAGCGCGTTTGCAGGACTTTATTCGCCATTGGAGCTGTCTGAGACATTTTTACTTTTCAATAACCTTATCGCTCAGCAGTTCCTCGACCGTCAGATACGGCTTCTCATACCCAAGCCGACTGCAAAGCTGCATCACATGCGGCTTCTGGAGACACGCTTTTTTAAGCGCCTCCTCCTGCTCAAAGACTTCCTCTGCTCTTCCATCTGCAAGCACCATTCCATGCGCCATGACAATCACGCGCTCGAAATTCTCTGCGACGAAATCCATATCATGAAGAATCGCAATCACAAGTTTTCCGCGCTCCGTCAGACTGCGGATGATCGACCCGATAATCCGTCGTCCGCGCCAATCCTGCGCGATCGTCGGCTCATCGAGAATCAGCACATCCGTGTCCATCGCAAGCACGGACGCGATCGCCGTCATCTTTCTCTCATACATCTCGAGATCGTAGGGATTCTCCCCCTCTTTTCCGGCAAGCCCGGTCAGCTCAAGCGCCTTTTTCGCCTCGCTCTTTGCGCGCTCCGGGTCCATTCCGATATTCAGCGGTCCGAACATCACCTCATCGAGAACGTTGTACTTGAAAATCTGATCATCCGGATTCTGAAATACATAGCCGACATTTCCGGCAAGCATTGCAACGGTTTTTCCCGCCATGTCCTCCCCGCGTAAATAAATATTTCCAGACACCGGCTTTAAAAGTCCCTTGAGCAGTTTGACAAGCGTCGTCTTTCCGGCTCCATTCTGCCCGATGATCGCCGTCGGTCTGCCATCAAGGTGAAGATTCAGATCTTTGAGAATCGGAACATTTTCAAGATACGAGAAGTCAAGATGCTCAATCCGAAACATTTCCATGCTCCTCTTCACGGCATCGTCTGCGCTGTTCGACCCATCTAATCCATTCGATCCACTCAATTCACTCGATGCATCTAATGCATGTTTCGCCTGCATCACTCCAACCGCTTCCTCAACCGTCACCGGATATGTGCCATCCGGAAGCGTGACATTCTCTGCACGGCAGATTCTTGTAAATGCCGGTGCCTGAACACCATAATCCTCAAGATTTTCCATCGAAAAAATCTTCTGTGGCGTATCAAATGCGATCTGCTTCCCCTGATGCAGAAGCAAAATCCGACTGCAATATGCCGCCAGTTTCTCGATCTTCTGCTCTATCATCAGAATCGTGATCCCCGACTTTGTCAACTTCTCAACCGCACGGAAAACTTCCTCGCTTCCCTCCGGATCAAGCTGGGAAGTCGGCTCATCAAGCACTATCACATCCGGTCTCATGACGAGCACACTCGCGATTGCAACACGTTGCATCTGACCACCTGACAAATCAAACGGATTTCGTTCGCGATACTGCCAGATATCGAGCAGTTTCAGCGCCTCTTCGGCACGCTTGTGCATCTCCTCCCTCGGCACGCCGAGATTCTGCATACCGAATGCAACCTCATCGTACACCGTATCCTTTGCACCCGAAAGCTGATTAAACGGATTCTGGAACACGAGTCCGACATTTCCACACATCTGCGCAACCGGTGTATTCCCCGCTTCCTTGCCATTGACGATGACTTTTCCACCGTAAGCACCTTTATAAAACTGGGGAACAAGTCCAATCAGTGCCTGACTGAGCGTGCTCTTTCCGGCTCCGTTTTCCCCGATAATTCCGATGAATTCTCCTCTTTCCACAGAAAAAGTGATTCCATCCAGAGCGAGTTTCTCTGCGTGCGGATACTGATACCGCAGATTTTCCACTGTTATCACAGACATTCCATAACCCTCCAAATCACGGCTACCAGAATCAGAATACCGAGAAGAATCGTGATCTCCCGATCCCCCTTATGTTTCGGTCTGTCCTGAAGCCAGGTTTTCTTTCGGTTTGCACCGAAGCCACGCACCTCAAGCGCAATTGCACGCTCTCTCGTGTTGATCAGAGAACTCATGACAACCGGTGAGATCAGCGGAAGAAAGGCTTTCGCACGGGTGCGCAGATTTCCCTCCGTCTCGAGTCCACGACTGCGCTGTGCATCCATGATCGTATTCATCGTTCCCATCATCTGCGGAATGATCTGGAAAACAGAGGTGACGATATATCCGAACCGCGGAGAGAAGCCCCGTTTTTCAAGCTCATCGACAAGCTCGGACGGCTTTGTGGAGAGCACAAAGACCACAAAAGAGAGAAGCATATTTAAAATGTTCAGTCCGATTCGCAGTGCATAGAGCAGACCCTCCCGGTAGAACTTGAGCGGTCCGATCCGAAACAGCACATTTGTATTTTTCTGGTTGAAAAGTCCGTGAATCAGGAAAATGGTCAACAGAATCGTGAAAGAAAATGCAATCAGCGGAACCGTTTTTCTTAGAATCTTTCCGCTCGCCAGAATACACAGACTGACGGCAATCAGAACACCAAACATCCAGAGCCGACCCGTGATCAGCGGAATGCTGATCGCGGTGGCAATGTACATCAATTTTGTAAAGGGATGAATCTTTGTCAGATACGTCCCGTTGTCCACAAAAAGGCTTATACTTTTCATTCTTTATTTCCTAAACTTTTTAACTATTTTGATCGATTATCGATTCGGAATGCTAGATTTTGTCCAACTTTTAATAGCTTTCAATAGCTTTTAATAACTTTTAATCCAGCGTCTTAATCTCGGAATCTGCCTCGTAAAGGTTGGTCAGCTTCTTCGGAAGTCCCTTTAAAATAAAGAATACAACGATCAGAGTGATCAGCTTATCCGGAACATCCACAACAACCTCATCGAGCAGAGAGCCGAGCATAACCGGCATATTGGAAGCCTGCGTTACTGCAAAAACGGCATCGCCCCAGACATTTCCGGTTGTACCACCCCAGAAAATAACGTTTAACGGAGTCGAGATTGCAACAGCCGTCAGACCGGCCACACATGCAGTCAAAATTGCCTTCGGGAATGACTTCATAAATCCAAGACGCGCCATAATTCCGACCGCAACACCGATTCCCAAACTTGTGAGCGCATAAACCAACGTAATGTTATCACCGGCTGAAAAGCCATAAATCAGGTTGTTTGCCGCACCACAGATCGCACCGATCAGCGGACCGCCAAGACAACCACCGATACAGGTTCCGATGGAGTCCAGCCACAGTGGCAATTTCAGCACACTTGCAAACAGTTTTCCTAAATAGTTGATTCCGATGCATGCCGGAATCAGAACGATCGTAACCGCATCAAATTTCGTTTTAAACAGATTGTTCATATTCACCCGTCCCTTCCCATTTTTGCATTTCAATTTTCTTACTCTGATTTTCTTACTCTAATTTCTTTAATTTCTTACGCTTATTTACCACTTACTACCTACTACTTACTTATCGACTTCATGTTTGGCATGCTCCAGACACTCAAATGCCTCAAACGCCGTCAGGATTTCATGCTCCTCGCCGAGCGCAGTCAGTTTTTCCCCATCCGCATAGCGCCCGATATCCTCCGCGACATCACTCTTGCATCCTGCAACGACATTCAGAATCGATGCTGTCTTTACTCCACGGACCCTTCCGACTACATACAGAGACGCTGTCTCCATGTCGGATGCCATGACTCCCCGACGTGCCCACTCCTCATAGATCTGCGGATTCTCGTCGCGATACAGACAATCATGGCTTCTTCCAATTCCCATATGCCATGAAAATCCCTGCTTTTTCGCACTCTCTTTGCATGCCGAGAGGAGTTCAAAATCTGCGACAGCCGGATAGCTTAACGGAGCATATCCGAGGGAAGTTCCCTCATCGCGCACCGTGGCCTCCACAAGCACCAGATCGCCGACTTTTGCCTCCGGCTGAAGTGCTCCACAGCTTCCGATCCGAATCATCGCTTTCACTCCGGCTTTCTTTAATTCCTCCACCGCAATCGCTGTGGACGGACCACCCATGCCGGTCGACATCACAAGAACCGGAATACCATGCCAGGTTCCGCGATAACTCTTGTACTCCCGGTTAAATGCAAGAAATTCCACATTTTCCAGATACTTCGACGCACGCTCTGCACGAGCCGGATCTCCCGGAAGAACTGCATACGCAATCCCGAGATTCTCTGGAATCTGGATGTGTGGCATACGCTTTTGTGTCTCTGTGTTTCCTGTGTTCCCCATGTTTCCATTCCCCCTTTCTGCTTCTATTTATGTTTTGGCAAGTTTTTTTGATTTTCTAAATTATTCCCAAAACTTTTCCCAAAATATAGAAACAATTTACGTTTACGATAGCATTGTATCTGAAAAAAGTCAATGAAAAGGGAGGTTTTTAAGCTCGCATTGTTATTATTTTAACGATAATTATTTTTCTCCTTGTCAGCCCCATTTTCTCCCCTTATACTTATTTTCAGGAGATTGTTTTTCGTGTAATTTTTTGTGTAACAACGTGTGTTTTAAATATCTATTTTGGAGGGATTTTTATGGAAAAAAATACAGATCTCTTTCTTGTCATCGATATGCAAAATGTGTATACAAAAGGACAGGAATGGGCATGCGAGGGCATGGACTCCGCCACTGCCTCGATCCTGCGCGTCTTAAATGCGGATGTCTGCCCGAATGTTGTCTTCACCCGCTATCTCGCCCCGGAATATCCCGTGGGAATCTGGAAAGAGTACAATAAAGTCAATGCCAATGTCAACGCCGATCCATTTGCAAACGAGATGATCGCGGATTTTCTCCCGTGGACTGAGAAATATCCGCTTCTGACAAAGAGTGTCTATTCCTCATTTGCAATTCCAGAGGTAAAGGAGATGGCGCACCATGCCAGAAATGTTGTGATTTCCGGCGTCGTCGCTGAGTGCTGTGTCCTCTCTACCGTTCTGTCCGCAATCGATGAGGGATGCAAGGTAATCTATCTGACAGATGGCGTTGCCGGTCTGAGTCAGGAGTCAAGACAGGAAACAGAAAAGATCATCTCCTACTTTGCTCCCCTGCACACTGAACTCATGACCGCAGACGAGTACATTGAAAAATGCCAAAAAGAATCTGAATCCACCATCCAGTGACAATTGCATCTTTCCCCATACATTCTCAAATCTTTGCTCACACACGCTCACTTTGGGCAGACGGTCAGTCTCCGGATATGACCGTCTGCCGTGATCGAATACCGGCAGAACAGAAACTTATTTCGGAAAAACGATCTCTATTTCTCGCTCTTCTGCGTCTCCATCCACTCCTTGAGTTTCTCTGTTACCGTTCTCGCAAGGTGATGGTCTGCTCCCGATGCAGTCACACCGGCAACGAGACTTCCCTCTCTCGCAATTCCCGGGAAGTAGAAATCGCACTGCTCTTTATCTCCGGCATTGTTCACAAGAATGCCTTTTTCTTTTCCCTGCTTTGCAATTCTCATATTCAGAGATGCATCATCGGTTATCGCAAGTGCCATCTTTCTTCCGTCAAGGTCAGACAGCGTAAACGGGCGATGTTTCCAGAGAATCTTCCCCTCTGTCTCAAGCTGTCTCATCGCAGTACAGCCCTCCGGCGCAATCACCGTCACCTCCGCGCCAAAGTCTGCAAGCACAGACGCTCGGCGCGACGCGATCTTTCCTGCACCCACGATCAGAACATCAGCACCATTCAGGTTAAAGAACAGCGGAAAATATGCCGTCGGTGTCTCTGACTCCTGTCCCTCCTGCTTGTTCGTGTCCTCTGCGTTATCCGCATTCTTCTGAGCCTGAGTCTCCTGATCCGATGCCTGTTCTTCCCGACTGCGAATCGCCTCCCGGTAAAGCTCACTGTCCTTGACAACGCGGTCCGACTTGATCTTCTCAACCGGAGCATAGTGCTCCTCCTCGGTGTCTGCAAGAATCACTGACGCAATGCCGGATGCTGTGTACTCGACAGCATCCGCATAGACCGGAAGTCCCATCTCGCGCACGGTTCTTGTCGTGTACGGTCCGATCGAGATAATTTTCGCGTCAAACTCTTTTTCCTCGAGCATGTTGCAGAGTGCGCGCGCCGCAGAACTGCTTGCGACTGCCACATAGTCAACCTGATGGATGATGCGATTGAGTTCTTCTTTTCTTCTCGTGTCGACCCAAGTCTCATAGAGCGGGACATCGTCAAAATCGATGCCTGCTTCTTTGAGCTTTCTCGGCAGAACCTCAGATCCCTCTTTCGCACGCATTAAAAGAACTCTCTCATCCCCGTTCAGCGTCGGAATCCACTCTCGAGATCCGTTCCAGAGAAATTCTCCGGAACAAAGTCGCAGCGGAATCCATGCTCTTTGAGCGCCGACTCGGTCTTTCTTCCGATTGCCGCAAATTTCAAATGCATCAGACAGCGCAGATCGCGGTCTGCACGGCGCATCGCCTCAAAAAAGAGGTCGACACCGTTACTGCTCGTAAATACAAGCCACTGATAGCTTCCCATATTGTCGAGCGCCCGGCGAACCTGTGCATTGTCGAGAAGACGGCTCTCAATCAGGCTGACGGCGATTGTCTCTGCTCCAAGCGGGCGAAGCTCGTCCTCAAGCTCCTGTGAGATATAGCGCGTTCCGGTCACAAGCACACGCTTTCCGGAAAGCGGACGACCAGATCCGAACCACGAAAGCTTTTTCTCAAGACCAACGACCGGTCCGACAACCGTGATCGCTGGCGTCTGGATTCCACAGCGCTCTGCCTCCTCTGCAATGTGGGCGAGATCAGAAAATGCTACTTTCTGATTTGCCGTTGTTCCGTTCTGGATAACCGCAGACGGCGTGTCTGCCGGCTTTCCGCCCTCAATCAGACGACGGGAAATCTCACCGAGATGGCGCAGTCCCATCAGGAAGACGAGCGTTCCCTCCTCTTTCGCCAAAACCTCATAATTTAAGGATTCCTGCGCCTTTCCTACACCCTCATGACCGGTAATCACATGGAAGGAAGAAGCGAGCTTGCGGTGCGTCACCGGAATTCCGGCATAGGCGGGCACGCTGTACGAAGAGGAGATTCCCGGAACGATCTCAAACGGAATTCCATGTCTCGTCAGCTCAAGTGCCTCCTCTCCACCGCGTCCAAAGATATACGGATCTCCACCTTTCAGACGAACGACTGACTTGCCGGTCATCGCGAGCTGTACGAGGAGCTGGCTGATCTCCTCCTGCTTCATCGAGTGCTGACCGGAGCGTTTTCCCGCATAGATCAGTTCTGCGTCAAGGCGGGCTTCATTGAGAATCGATCCCGAGATCAGGTTGTCATAGACAATCACGTCAGCATTGCGGACACACTCAAGCCCCTTTCTCGTGAAAAGTCCCGCATCTCCCGGGCCTGCGCCGACGAGATAGACCGGACGGAAACGCACCTGAATCGCAAGACTGTCCGCGAGCTTTTCTGCAATCTCGAGTCCACACTCAAGACCCTCCGCACTCGTCGCAATTTCCGGAAGCTCCACTCCACCTCTGCGGAATACCGGATGCACACCGTCTCGCGCATACATAACCGTCATCACAAGCTTGTCGTCCTCTTTCCGGCAGTACGCTCCACACGGCGCATTACAGCTTCCGCCGAGAATCGTCAGAAACTCTCGCTCTGCGCGAAGCTGTATTGCTGCCTCCGGTGAGTGGATCGCCTGCATGATCTCACCAAGTTCTCCATCGCGGATCTCAAGTGCCAGAATTCCCTGCCCCGCAGCCGGAATAAAGAGTTCCTTGTCGAGATATTCCAGATGCAGATCTTCCGGATTCTGAAGCTCAAGTCGCTCAAGTCCGGCAGCCGCAAGAAGAATTCCGTCGTACTCCCCGTTTCTGAGTTTTTCAAGACGGGTCTGCACATTTCCGCGGAGCATCTTTGTAAAGACCTGTGGATTCAGACTGCGAATCTCAATCTGACGGCGCAGACTGCTTGTTCCGATCACACTTCCGGCCGGAAGTTCTCTCGCTGGGATTCCACTTCTCGTCACAAGCACATCCGATGCCTCCGCGCGCGTAAGCACAGCGCCCATCGCAAGTCCCTTAGGAAATTCCATCGGCATGTCCTTTGCGGAGTGCACAGCAAGATCGATCTCATTTCTCAGCAGTGCCTCCTCCAGCTCTTTTGTGAACACACCCTTTCCTCCAAAGCTCGTCAGCGAACGATCGAGAATCTTGTCTCCCTTTGTGCTCATCGGAATGACTTCAATTTCCAGATCCGGAAAACATTCTTCCAGTTTTTGCTTTACCATCTCCGTCTGTACCATCGCCAGACGGCTTTTTCTCGTCCCAATACGAAGTTTCATACGCTTACCTATCCTCTCATTCCCGTAATTTTTCAGGCAGACTTCAAGTTCACACCTGCAACACCCAACTTCTCCAAATCACATTTTTATCTCTAATGTCCGAATATCGGACATTTAAATAAGTTTTTCTCTGTGAAAACGAAAAACGCTACTCCAGTCTGCACTGCCGGTTCCCCCGGGCTGACGGACAACAGTAGCGTTCTCGTTTCTCGTTTTTTACTTTATCGTTTTTCGATTTTTCTTCTGTGCGATTTACTCCAACAGCCCAAGATGCTCCATCGCATACCAGATTCCGTCCTGCTCAACCGTCTTCGTGCAGAAGCTCGCATACGGCTCAAGCTGTGGACTATGCTTGCCCATCATGATCGCATTTGGAACATGCTCAAACATCGAAAGATCATTCGTGCTGTCTCCAAACACATAGGCGTCCTCAAGCGTCAGACCATAGGCTTCGAGAATCCGGTCAATCGCATTGGCCTTGGAGTGACCTGCCGGCACACACTCATAAAATCCATTTCCGCGATCAATCACATCGATGTCCAGACCGAGTTTTCGGAAAAATCCTGCCCGATCACTCTTCTCATCCGCAAGCACACAGAATTTCTCCACATCCCCGCAGGACTCACCCCAGTTCATCGAGCGAAGTGCAAAGTGAATACTCTCGCGAATCCGTCGTCCCTCCGCAAAACGAGAGTCCGGACTCGGCACATAACAGCCTTCCTTGCCCTCCATGAGTCCATCCATATCGGCATCCTCAATCGCCTGACAGATCATCCGGCGCTGTTCCTCCGGCATGACTCGGTGATATAAAGGCTTCCCATCAACCTCAATATAGGTTCCGCATCCGCACAGCCATCCGTCCGGCTCGACCATCTGCATGATCTTTCCAAGCTCGCTGTAAGAGCGCCCGGTATTGACAAATACCAGATTTCCGCATGCGCGGGTGCGCCGGAGTGCTTCTTTTGCGCTCTCCGGCACCTCCCTCGTCACCTCGCTCATCAATGTTCCATCAATATCAAAAAACAGTGCTTTTCTACTCATTCTTTCCTTACATTTACTTTCTTTTTTCACTGCCTACGTGTTGCTATTATTTCTTTTTTGCGATTGTTTAATAGTTATCATAGCTATTTTTGCACTTTATTTTACAACTGCATTGTCCTTGATGAAATCAATTACCTTGTACATCATTGCAGTCTGGTTCACTGCCTCTTCGCCATAGCTCTGCTCAAGGGTTGCAACATCCATACCGTACTGGTTTGCGACTGCCTCCTTATCGGCATCCTCTACCTGAAGACCCTCTTTCTCTGCAATCGCCTCAGCCATCAACTGCTGTTTGATTGCATTCTCAGCAGATGTTCTGAGCTGAGCCTTGAAGTCATCCTCAGTCATGCCATACAGGCTTGCATAGCTCTCTAAAGTCATGCCGTAAGCCTGCATCATGCTCTCATAATAGTTGAGCTGGTTGTTGTACTGCTGATCCACAGCTGCCTCATTCAGATCAAACTCACAGTCATTCAGAGCTGCCATGAACGCATCTTCCTCAACCTGCTGATCTGCTTCCTGCTCCTTCTGCTCCTGAAGCTCTGCAAGGTTGTCTGCACGGAACTCATCTACGGTCTTGAAATCGGATACTCTCTGAACGAAATTATCATCGAGAACTGCATCCTTCTTCTCCTCGATTGCATTCACAGTCACATCAAATACAACTGCCTGACCAGCCAGATCGCTGTTGCCATAATTCTCCGGGAACGTCAGATTCAGGCTGAGCTCCTGACCAACAGATGCGCCAACCAGACCATCCTCAAAGCCGTCGATAAACGTACCGGAACCAAGCTCCAGCTTGTATCCCTGAGCCGTACCGCCATCAAATGCAACTCCGTCCTTCATTCCCACATAGTCGATGTCAACGGTATCGCCGTTTTGTGCCGGACGATCGGTGATCTCCACATACTCCGGATTTGCATCGAGGATACTCTGAATCTTCTGATCCACTTCCTCATCCGTAACTTCGGTGGACTCACGCTTTACTTCCACGCCCTTATAGTTTCCGAGCTTTGTCACCTCGCCCTTGTCCGTGATCTCTGCCTCGGTCTCAGTAGAAGCACTGCTGTCAGACTCCGTCGCCGTCGTCTCTTTTGCCGTATCATCTTTTTTGGAACAGCCCGCTGCCAGCATTGCAACTGCCAGACCGCAAAGCACCAGTTTTACATGTTTTCTCATGATTATTCTGCCCTTTTCTTTGTCAAAAAAATTACACAGTCAAATATGTGCCCCTCAAGTATAGCATATCCGCCAGAATTTAAAAAGCAATTTGCCGGAATTCATAAATTATTCAGATTCGGGAAAATCCACCTGCTCTCCCTCTGCACACATCACCATGCAACGTTTTTTATAAAAAGAAATCCCGTAACAGCAGATCTGGTCATAATCATCCTGAAAGTCTTTCGCATACATCCGATCGGAAATCTGACGGATCGCCCTCTTGCAATCCTCCGTCATATCCTGCAACGTCTTGGAATATTTTGCTTCAAAAATTGCGACACGACCATTCACCGAGTCATACACAACCACATCGCTTCGACCTTCTCCATGCTCCTTGTTTGATTCCACCTCGTATCCCGCTCCCGCAAAAATTCCTGCCAGAAATGCGTGATAAAAGTCCTCCTTATAATCATGATAACTGATCGTCTTGCGAAGCAATTTGCTCATTTCCTGTGTAAGAACCTTGTCATCCTCGCTCCACACTGCATGAAACAGATTTCCCCGATCCCAGCTTTTTGCATTGTCGTCAAACCACTTCATCACCGTGGTTTCAAAAATCTCCCGGATCTCCTTATTTGGAATTTTCAGTTCAAATATTTCATTAGACAGCCCACTTCTATCTTTCATCTTTCTGACTTTTGTCAGATATCCGGTCAGATACAGCACACTCCACAGATTCTCCTCGGAAGAATGGAGATAATCATATGTCAGATTTTCATCTACACGTTGAAGAATCGATCCACCCGCCAACAGAGTCTCCATCTTTTTTGTAATACTGCTTCCCGCATAGTCAATAAAAGAGCGAATAATCGCATTATCACTTGTATTTCTCCAGTAACTTGCCGGTTGCATATTTGAATTTTTCTGAATATCAAACAGATAATTCATCACATCCCAGGGACAATATACATCAAAATCTCCAAAATGATATCCGTCATACCATTCTTTGATACAATCTCGTTTTTCCACTGCATCCGCATCGCTTAAAATCTGCGCGACTTCCTCTTGCGTAAAGCCAAAATATTCATTCAGCTTGGAATCCGTGATCGTATCAGAGACAAAATTATTCGTTCCGGTAAATACACTCTCCTTGGCAATTTTCAGACATCCTGTAATCACCGCAAATCGAAGAGACAGATTATCTTTTAGTGACGTACTCATCATCGTTTTTACGATCTCCATCATTTGCGCGTAATACCCATTACTGCTCGCCTTTGCAATCGGAACATCATATTCATCCAACAGCAAGACAACCTGTTTTTTATAATATCGGTGCATCATCCGCATCAAAAGATTCAACGAACGGCTAATTTGAGTTTCATTTGCATTTCCCGCTTTTATTTGAAGAAAAAGATTTTTATCATCTGGATCAATCTCATCAGAGTCAAGCAGATAAGTATATTCTTTATATAGATTCGCAATCTGCATCTGCATTTGATTATATGCGTTTAAAAAAGTCAATCCATCAATATCTTTCAGAGAAAATAAAATCGTAGGACACTGATTCATCCAGCGCTCACACAACGTTTTATTTTTCGTGATTTCCAAACCATCAAATAATCCACTGCTGTCTTTGCGAATATCAAAAAAATTGGCAAGCATGCTCATTCCCAATGTCTTGCCAAATCTCCGCGGGCGCGTAATCAGCGTCACCTCCGCAGTCTCCCTCTCCAACAACTCCGAAATCAAACCACTTTTATCTACATAGTAATATCCATTTTCACGAATCTTTTCAAAATCAGAAATCCCCACCGGCAGATTCAATTTTTTCAATGCTACCGCTCCTTTCTGCCAACCGTTTAAGATAATTTTTCTACACAAATACTATCTCAGTAATGTTATATTTAGTTGAATCTCTAATCGTATATTTATATTCTTCATTATATGGGATTTTAGATTTTACAGCAAGTTAAATGATTCCAAAGAGGATAACAGATATAAAAAGGAATCCGACACAGACCTTTATGTCGGATTCCTTTTTCGTATATTTTTTGTAGATTTCTTCTATCGTCTTTCTTTTATCGCTTTTCTTAGTATTGCTTCTCTTATCTCTTGCACGATCTTCTTACTTGTAGAATGCTTTAAATGCCTTGTACGTATTATAAATATCCAGCTTTGCTGCCAGCTCAAACGGAGCATGCATCGACACGATCGGCACGCCGAGATCTACTACATCAATGTCGAGATGAGCGATGTACTTTGCGATCGTACCGCCACCACCTGCATCGACTGCGCCGAGCTCGCCGGTCTGCCAGTAAACGCCGTTCTCTTCCATGATGCGGATAACTTTTGCCATCGTCTCTGCGCTTGCATCGTTGGAGGAGGACTTTCCTCTTGCGCCGGTGTACTTCGTCAGTACACAGCCCTTGTTGATGTAGCTTGCGTTGTTTGCCTCAAATACATCGGAGAATGTCGGATCGTAAGCTGCATTGACATCGGAAGACAGGCACAGAGAACGGGTGAAGACATCTCTGACCGGAACTCCTGCCATATCTGCGAGTCTCTCTACATAGTGCTTAAAGTAATCGGAATTCATTCCGGTATTTCCCTCTGAACCGATCTCCTCCTTGTCGGAAAGAATCGTGACGGTCGTGTACTCCGGATCTTTCGCTTCGATCTCTGCCATCAGAGCCGTATATCCGCAGACCTTGTCATCCTGTCCGTAAGCGCCGACAAGGCTTCTGTCAAATCCGACATCGACTGCCTTCTGTGCCGGAACCATCTCGATCTCTGCGCGGAAGAAATCTGCCTCCGTGATGCCATATTTCTCATTCAGAAGTTTGAGAGCGAGCAGTTTTACCGGTTCTTTCACCTTGTCATCCACAAACGGAATCGAGCCGACGATGACATTGAGCTCCTCTCCGCGAAGTCCCTCAGACAGCTTGCGCTCATTCTGCTTTCCTGCCAGATGCGGAAGAAGATCGCTGACGCAGAATACCGGATCGCCCTCTTCCTCACCGATGCAAACCGTCACTTCTTCTCCGTTTTTCTTCACAACAACACCGTGCATCGCAAGCGGAGTCGTTCCCCACTGGTACTTGCGGATTCCGCCGTAATAATGGGTCTTAAAGTAAGCGATATCGCTCTTCTCATAAAGCGGATTCGGCTTTAAGTCGAGACGCGGAGAATCGATATGAGCCACGTTGATGCGGACACCGTCGCTGACCGGACGTTTTCCAAATGTCGTCATCAGAATCGCTTTCTTTCGGTTCACATAGTAAACCTTATCGCCCGGTGCGTAAGATTTCTTCTCATCGAGTTCCTCGTATCCAGCCTCTTTGAGCAGTTTCAGCGCGCCAAGAACGCACTCGCGCTCGGTCTTTCCTGCATTCAAAAATGCCTTGTATCCCTCGCAGAATGCATTTGCCTCCTCATTCTGCTCCGGTGCTTCCTTGCCGATATGCGGGAATTTCCACATCAGTTCCTCCTCGAGCAACTGTCCGGCACTCTTCTCTTTTTCCATCTCTGCCATGATATACACTCCTTTTTTACTCAGTAAATTTATGAATTCAAGTCGACGCTCGCAGAGACTTGGCGCGTAATTCTGGTCAGCTTTGCTGACATCTTCCCATCAGAATTACTGCGCACCCTCGCGGAGCGTATAACTCAGAAGGGGATTGTCCCCCTCCTGAGAAGACTTGTGATACCCCACCTAAAGAGGAGGGGGACATCCACTCTGAGTTATAATTCTTTACTGTCAAGCATCAGCGTAAACGGGCCGTCATTGAGCAGTTCCACCTTCATATCGGCTCCGAACTGTCCATGTTCAACCGTCTGCACATGAGTCTGACAGCGTTTCATGAAATACTCATAAAGGCGGTTTGCCTTTTCTGGATTTCCTGCCTTTACAAAACTCGGGCGGTTGCCCTTTTTGCAGTCCGCATACAGCGTAAACTGGCTGACTACAAGAATCTCCCCGCTGACATCAGCGAGTGAGAGATTCGTTTTTCCATTTTCATCTTCAAAAATTCTCAGATGGCAGATCTTGTCTGCCATCTTATCTGCGATGGCTTCGTCATCTTCCTCTGCGACGCCAAGCAAGATCAGAAATCCCTTTCCGATCTCTCCGATTGTCTGACCATCCACTTTTACACTGGCATGGGTCACACGCTGTACCACTGTACGCATCTTTTGTTCTCTTTTCTTTTTTCTCTATTGTTATTTATCGTTCTGTTTTTTATTTCATTTGTTTTCATTTGCTGATAATTCTTTGCCTACCGGAACACCATCCGCAGATACTCAAAGAGTGTCTCTGTCGCTTCTTCCCGGTAAACAATCTCCCTTGCAAGAACCGGGCGGTCTGTGATGATTCCATCCACGCCGAGCATCATCAATCTCTCCATCTCGCTCTTGTTGTTGACCGTCCACGCAAAAACGCCCTTGCCCTGTGCATGAACATTTTCCACGAGATGCCGATCAACAAAACTGCTTCGCAAACTGATGAAATCAAGGGCATCGCTCGAATAGAAATTGCCGTATGCCGCCGAGATGATATATCCCGTCACAATCTGGGGATCAATCTCCTTGACCGCCTTCAAATAACTCAGACTTGTCGAGGTGACCACACACTGCTCTTCCATTCCCGCACTCTTAATCAGATTTACAACGCGGGCGGGAAGATCGCTGTCTGCCCCCACATTTTTGATTTCAATGTTCAGGTGCATTTTTCCATGGCAGGCCTCAAGCACTTCCTCAAGTGATGGAATCTGCTCCCCCGCATAGGAATCCGAAAACCACGAGCCGACATCCAGTTTCTGAATCTGCTCCCAGGTCATCGAACTGATCGGGCGATTGACTCCCGCCACACGCTTCAGGCTTGCATCGTGACCGAGAACAACCACTCCATCCGAAGTGAGCTGAACATCGATCTCCGCGCTGTCCGCCATCTCTTCCATTGCCATCTGAATCGCTGACATCGTATTTTCCGGAGCATTTTTGGAACTTCCGCGGTGCGCCGTGATCTCCACCTGAGTCAGCAGTCGATCGGTCACGGTCGGACCCGTCCGCACCATATCCCAGATCGAAAATACGCCAATCGATGCCAAAATCGCCATCACCATCACAATTCTGCGCCGTTTTGGTGTCCCCCGTGCCGGATAGCGAAAATCCCATCGTTCTTCATGGAGATGCCTCGTCCCGTACTGGTAATAGCAGACCGAAAGCGAGGCATAACAGCCCACAACCGCCAGAATGCTTCCCGCAAAGAGAACCGCCAGCTCAATCCGATCTGCGACGCGCAGAAGGACTGCCATCGCAAGCGTCTGATCCGCATAAAAATTCACAAGAACCGCTGCAATCACAACTCCCACGAGATAGGCGAGAATCGAGACTGCGCAGACGCAGATCTCACACAGAATCATGAGTCCGGCGACAAACCGTTTCCGATGACGGGTCAGAACATGACTCCGGTGCAGGCTGTCCGAAAAGGCTTTCTGCTCAATCATACATCCATACGGCACAAACATCGCCGGATAGACCGCCACGATCAGGACAATCAGAAGAACCACAAGAAAAAATGCCACCCACGGCTCGTTCATGATCTCTTTGAGCACAAAATTCAACGGTTTTGTGTGCGTCAGAATCCTTAAAACAAAAAAGAGATTCATCAGCACAACCTGAACAGAAGTTATGACTGCCAGTTTCCAGTTTTTCTTCCAGATCTCTGTCGCGGTTTTTTCCATTCCGCCCCATAAAATATGCAAAGGGGTCAGCTTCTGATAATAGGCTGACCCCTGAAATGCAGTAATGAGTCCGGCTATCTCCAGAACAACCAGAAGCATTCCCACCGCCACAATTCCAATCAAAATCAGAATCGTCCACGGACAAAGAAAAAATCCTCCGATATTCCCTGCTGTGAGATAGCTGTATCCGGCTTTCTCAAGGGCCAGACGCACCCCACGGCTGATCAGCCGTAAATAAGCCGGCATCGTCACCATACGGTACAGAAGCTCGAACAAAAGAATATTTTTCCAGTTCTGACAGGCGATCTGCCAGGTGTCTTTTGCCAGTGTCTTCATCTTATGTCTGTTTCTCCTGTGCTGTGTCATACCCTATCCCGCAAACATCCCGCAGTTATCCTGCTTCATTTTTGCAGAAAATATATGAAACTAATATGAGACAGCACAATTTTTACTCCCAACTCTATATCCTTTATTTATCTTTCTGTTCCTGCACATTTTCCAGTCCATCCTGTCCCAGTGCCAAAATGGACTGGTTCAGAGAGAACATCTTCGCGTCAAGCATATCCACCATGTCGGCGCATGCTTTCAGCTCCGCCTCGAGAAAATCAGGAGCATTGCCCTCAAACTTATAATAAATCTTGTGTTCCAGACTTGCCCAGAAATCCATTGCGACCGTGCGAATCTGGATCTCCACCTTCGTCTCTACCGGTCCCTCCGTCAGATAAATCGGAATCGTCACAACCATATGATAACTCTTGTATCCGTTCGGTTTGGGCTGTTTGATGTAATCCTTCACATAGAGAACAGTCACATCCTTCTGTCTCGCAATCATGTCCGCAATCTTATAAATATCCTGAGTGAACGAACAGATAATCCGGATTCCGGCGATGTCACTGAGTTTTTCCACCATATTTTCAATCGTGACCTCGTGACCATCGCCTTTCAGTTTTTTGACAATACTCTCCGGCGTTTTCAGGCGCGACTTGATATGTTCGATCGGAGTGTGCCCGTAAATATGGACAAACTCTCCATTCAAAATCTCTATCTTTGTGTTGATCGCCTTGAGCGCCGAATCATACAGAAACATTACCGAGTTCCACTGGTCCAACTGGCTGTATGCATCGGGGATATTCATCTTACCTATCCCTCCTTCTTTTTTCTAAATGCATGATTTTTGCATTTGCTTTCTTTTTGTACATAAGAGCCTGCCGGACCGGAATCCCAGAGTGCAGATGATCCTATCAGGTGAATTCAGCTGCACTCTAAAGTTTCAGGCCTTTCAGCAGTGCGCCAAGACCGGTTGTTGCCTCACCGTTCTCCTTGTAATCATAGGTATTGGTCTCTTCTGCCACTTCCACATCCTCATCGAGAGCCTTGATGCTTAAGCTGATCTTGCCATCCTTGAGTGCGATGATCTTTGCCTTTACCTTCTCGCCTTCCTTGAGAACAGCAGCCGGACTCTTCACTCTCTGCTTGCTGATCTGGGAAACGTGAATCAGTCCGCTCAGTCCGTTGTCCAGATTTACGAATGCGCCGTAATCTTTCAGAGAATCTACGGTTCCCTCTACAATCTCGCCAACCTGAATGCCTGCCATCTTCTCTGCGCGCTCAGCTGCCTCTTTTTCTCTCATGACAGCTCTTGCGGAGAGAACGAGTCTCTTCTTCTCCGGGTCAACAGTGATCGGAACAACATCGAGATGCTGACCGACACAGTCTTCCAATTTCTCTACATAATGAGTAGAAACCTGAGATGCCGGGATGAATCCCTGTACATCATTGATATAAGCAACCAGTCCGCCTTTGACAGCTTCCTTTACCTTCACGGTGGTTACAGTCTTGTCTTCCATCATCTGAGCCAGCTCTGCCCACTTTTCTGCATCCGGACCATCCTGTTCCTCATAACGACTATTCCGACGCTGATCAAACTCTTTATAGGATGCCTCCAGCTCGCTGGCGTAATCCTCCATCGTCTCTTTTACTTCTTCGCTCATAAGTCAAGTCCTCCTCTTTCCTCGCCGATTTAAACATCGGCAACTATGTTGTTACTGCTCATATTTGCATGACCAGCAACGAAATTTGCCGTGGCTTCGCATTTGAATACGGCAAATTCCCGCGACCATTTCGTTCTTGTACAGCACTTTCGGTTCCAAAAGTACCTACTTACATACAGTAACACTATGTTGACTTTACCACATTTTTGCCCTTTTTTCCATAGTTTTATGTGTAAAAATATGCTATAATGAACGAATGGGAAAACATACATAAATGTAAAACATTTGCATAACATTTCGCCAAATGAAACAAACTAAAATACAATGAGGACATTTTTATGAAAGACATCATGGACCTGCACAGCCACACAATCGTCAGTGGTCATGCATACAACACTCTTTACGAGATGGTTCGCTCTGCTTCTGACAAGGGACTCAGTCTCTTGGGTGTCACGGAGCACGCGCCGGGAATTCCGGGAGCCTGCCATCCATTTTATTTTATCAACTTTAAGGTCGTTCCGAGAGAACTTTACGGCGTTCGCCTGATGCTCGGATGCGAGTTAAATATCATTGATTATCTCGGAAGTGTCGACCTGGAACCGCGCTTCTTAAGAGGCCTCGACTTCGGTATCGCCAGCATTCACGATCCATGCTTCACAAGCGGAACCGTGGCTCAGAATACCTCTGCCTACCTCGGAGCGATGAAACATCCGTCTGTTCAGATTATCGGTCATCCGGACGATGGCCGTTTCCCGGTTGATTACGAGACTCTTGTCTGCGCCGCAAAGGAGGAGCATGTGCTTTTGGAGGTCAATTCCAGCTCCCTGCACCCGCAGAGCAACCGAAAAAATGCGCATGAAAACTATCTGACGATGTTGGAGCTCTGCAAAAAGCACAAGACGTCGATCGTCCTTGACAGCGATGCGCACTGCGAGGCAGATGTCGGCAACCACAGCCGTGCTTACGATCTCTTAAAGGAAGTCGATTTCCCGGAGGAACTTGTCGTGAACACCTCTCTCGAGAAGGCTGCCTCCTACATTCCATGTCTCGCAAAAATGCTGACTGCAGGAGGTCCGGCAAATGATTAATTTCCTGAATCTGGAATATTTTCTTGTGGCTTCTGAGGAGCTGAATTTTACAAAGGCCGCCAAACGGCTCTTCATCTCCCAGCAGTCCCTGAGCAATCACATTTCCAATATGGAAAAAGAATTTGATGTGGTTCTCTTCAACCGCACTACCCCATTGACTCTGACTTATGCCGGTCACGCACTCCAGGCAAAGGCTCGCCAGCTTCTTGAATTGCGCGATGAGACCTACCGCGAACTCTCCGATATTAAGGATTTCTCTGTCGGTCAGCTGACAATCGGTCTCTCCCACACCCGCGGTCGTGTGATTCTCCCGGAGATTCTTCCTGTATACAAGGAGCGATTTCCGAATATTGAACTGCGACTCGAGGAGGGCAATTCCTCTGAACTTGCGGATGATCTTCTGCACGGCAACATCGACCTGCTGATCGATATGCTCCCGATCAAAGTGGAGAATGTCGAGACTGTTCCGATCTGCGAGGAAGAGATTCTTCTCGCCGTTCCCGATGCTGTTCTCGAAAAAGCATTTCCGGGACAGCTTCAGGAAATCAAAGAACAGCTCTCCAAGCACATTGACTTGAAACTCTTGAGTCGCTGTCCGTTCCTCTTAATCAACAAGGGAAACCGCGTGCGCACCCTTGCAGATGAGATGTTTGAGGAGGCAGAGGTCTCCCCGAATATTGTCCTTGAGACGGAAAACATCGAGACCGTTCTCGCGCTTGCGTTCAAGGGAATGGGAATCACCTTCTACCCTAAGATGTTTATCTCGAGCTACAGGGAACTGTCCTCGAACGCAGAAAACGGAATGCCCGTGAATTTTTATTCCCTCGATTACCCGAAGGCGCACGGTGTTCTCGCAATCGGCTACCACAAAGGTCATTATATGTCTCAGGCAACAAAAGAATTCATCCAAATTGCAAAAGAGACGATTTAACACAATTATTTTCTGACAGAATTTTATCCACTTCTTGACTTTCTTTTCTCTTTCTTTTATGATTATATCAAATATAGGAATCGTTATTATTTTTATCTTTATACAACAACAGCGACAACTCAATGAAACTTGACAACTAAATATGATTCCGCTTAGAGGGAAGGCTTCCCTCTGGGCGACATTCAAACCTCATAAAAGAAAGGGAGTTTTTTATGAAAGTACTGAAATATAGCCGTCAGCGCGAGTCCATCAAGGCCTGTTTGATGGGAAGAAAGGATCACCCCACAGCAGATGCCGTTTATTCCAGCATCCGTGAGGAATTCCCGAATATCAGTCTCGGAACCGTTTACCGCAACTTGAATCTCTTAGTGGAGCTCGGAGAGATCCAGAAGCTCACCTGTGGAGACGGAAAGGATCATTTCGATGCCGACACCTCTCCTCACTACCATTTTGTCTGCTACTCCTGCGGAGCCGTCCAGGACCTTGCGATGTCTCCGCTCTCCAACTTAAATGACATGGCAAATGCAGTTACAGACGGAAAGATTGACAGCCACACCGTATATTTTTACGGAACCTGCGGAGCCTGTTTAAAGCAGAATCTGCACTAAGAATGCACTAAGAAATTTGCTTATTGGCGCAATCATTTTGCAATCAAATAATTCGCAAAATTATTTGATTTTTTTCTCAAATAGGCTTGACATTCTCAATAAGATATGGTATCTTAATATCAGTAATCATTACTGTTTTCAATTTAAGAACTTGAAGAAACTTAAAGATCTGAATTTCCAATTCATTGATGAAATCAGCATCTTCCAAAGTTCAGGATTCCAAACCTTTTGCGGAACAACAGAATGATTGCAGCAAAGACTTCATTCACATTTAATGATAGTAAGAGTCACAAAGTCACAAGAGTCAGTTAAAACGAATCAATAAAATTTATTTTTATAGAAAAGGAGAATTGGGTTATGAAGAAATGGGTTTGTACAGTATGTGGTTATGTATACGAAGGCGAGAATGCACCGGAATTCTGCCCGGTATGTAAGGCTCCTGCTTCCAAGTTCAAAGAGCAGAGCGGTGAGAAGACCTGGGCTGCTGAGCATGTAGTTGGCGTTGCTCAGGGTGTAAGCGAAGATATCCTGAAGGATCTGAGAGCAAACTTCGAGGGTGAGTGCTCTGAGGTTGGTATGTATCTGGCAATGGCAAGAGTTGCTCACAGAGAGGGCTATCCGGAGATCGGTCTGTACTATGAGAAGGCTGCATATGAGGAAGCTGAGCACGCTGCTAAGTTTGCAGAGCTGTTAGGCGAGGTTGTTACCGACAGCACCAAGAAGAACCTTCAGATGCGTGTTGACGCTGAGAACGGCGCAACCGAGGGTAAGGTAGATCTGGCTAAGCGCGCCAAGGCTGCAAATCTCGATGCAATCCATGACACCGTTCATGAGATGGCTCGTGACGAGGCTAGACACGGCAAGGCATTCGAGGGTCTGTTAAAGAGATACTTCGGCTAATTCCGATTTCGGATTATTCTGAATTATTCCTGACTTCATCCTCATTGAAACGATTTTTGCGGAGTCGTTTCAGTGAGGATGAATAAAAAAGCAACCATCTACTCCTGCGCCGAGTGCGCATCTTCGTTCCACTGCGGTCGGTGCATAACAAGCGCTACTGGTGATTTGCACCCTTGCGGGGTATTTATTATTTCATAAGACGCAATTTCCTATGAAATAATAAAACGGGTTGTCACATCAGCAAATATTTTTGCTGGGTGGCAGCCCTTTTTTGCAGTAGTTTGAAGTGGTGATACAGTCGTGCAGTAGTCAACAAAAAGCAATCCCTCGGCAGAAGTTCGCAACAGCTCCGGTTCTTTTTCGACCATTTTTACAATTAAAAAAAATATTGTATCTTCTCCAATATAAATCCCCGAATCAAAATGAATGTCCTTCAACAAATCTCTATGATAAAGTGCTCTCCAACACTGACTGCACATTGTTGCACCGCCGTAAACATAATTTTGCTTTGTAACAATCTCTCTCAATTTTAGGTGATTCCCAAAATAGCTCAAATGTAGGCTCAGCTGTTTCGTCTATCTGTGCAAACTTACATACAGCCAATTTTGCATTTTCTTTATTTAATGCCCCGTACAACCACTCCAGATATTGTTCTGCATTGTAAACTGGTACAATAATGCTTATCTTTGGAATATGTTTTGTCATCTCATTAGATTCTGCCTTTTCCTTTTTCTGCCTCTGAGCGAATCCGAATCGAGGTATTTAAAATCTCCACCACAGAAACCGGCTTGTCTAAATACGCCTGAATGATTCCGCGCTCTCGCGCCTCAATCAGCTCCTTCGTCACATGATCTGCCATCACAATCTTGATCAGATCCGGTTCCTGTCCCTGAATCGCCATGCAGAAGTCAAGCGCACTCTGCCCCTCTACCTCCTGATCAACAACAAGAAGATCAAACATCTGCTCCTCAAGTTTTTGTCTCGCCTGCATAAATGTCATGCTTCCGCTCAGATCAGCATTTTGACGATCGGCATCTCGCTTCAAAATCTGAAGAACTTTCGCATTGTCGTCAATCACAAGAATCCGAATCTGAGCACTTCCTGATTTTACCTGTCCATCCCCGTTTTTCTGTCCAGACAAATCCATCTCTTCTTTCTGCTCATTGATCGGAAACCAAATATGAAACGTACTTCCCTGCTCCGGCACACTCTCCGCCTGAATATAACCTTTGTGTGAGCCGATAATCTGTTCCACGAGTGCGAGTCCAAGTCCCGTTCCCTTTCCCCCTTTCTTCGTCGTGAAAAATGGATCAAAAATCTGACGAAGCACCTCGTCACTCATTCCACATCCATTATCCGAAATATCTACCTTCACATATCTCTCCCAGGTCTCCGGAATCTCATCTGTCACAACTTTCGTGAGTTCCTCCCGGTCGGCAACCCGCGCAGTTACACGGAGTTTTCCGTCCTCCCGATGCCCGATCGCCTGGATCGCATTGACACAAATATTTAAGATCACCTGATTCATTTGCGTCTCATTGCAGAGAATACAGACCTGTCCAACATTCAGATCTGTCTCAATTGTGACATTGTCCGGACAGACGGAAGTCACCATCTTGAGCGCCCTGCGCAAAACATGGTCGCCACTCGCATTCTTATAAACGGTCTCCATATTTTTACGGCTCAGAGAAGAAATCTGCTGAATGATCTCCTTCGCCTTAACCGATGCCTCATAGATCTCATACGCATTGCTGAAACTCTCCGAGTCCTCCGGCAGATCCATCATCAGAAGATCTGCATATCCCATAATCGGGGTCAACAGGTTGTTGAACTCATGCGCAATTCCTCCGGTCATCGTTCCCATGATCTGAAGACGTTGCTGGTGAGCGATTCTTTCCTCGCTCTGATGCATTTTTTCGAGAATTCCATTGAGTTCCGTCAGATAGGCGATCCGCTCCGAATCCTTCTTGCTCTGCATGAACATCCCTCCGAGTACAATTCCCATCACAATCAGGATTCCAAAGAAAATGACGAAAATCGTGATCAGGCGCACAACTCCGACTGCAACAGGGATGTAGACCTCATCGTAGTCCATAACTGCACTCAGCACGAGAAAATCTTCCCCGATATACATCGGTGAGTACGCACAGATTTTCCGCACACGAGGCTGATTTGGCTCCATCCACCAGTAAGAATAGTAGTCGTCGACGCCCTCCTCTCCCTGGTTCTGTTTGTTTATGAGTTTCTGAAGACTACTCAAATCAAGTCCGGGATAGAGTTTTTCTCTGTCCTGAATCACATCGATTCCCCACTGCTCCCGCTCCGGGTGGAGCAAAATGACTCCCCTGGAATCCTTCAAAAGCACATATCCATTTTTGCCGACGCGAAGTCCCTCCATCATCGTCTCAAAGTACCGCTCTGTGTTGAGAATCAGCGACAGTTTTCCTTTTTCTGGGATCTCTCTCTGAAGAATCAGTTCCATATTGCCATTTGTGAGCTTTGCCTGAATCAGCGTCTGATGGTCATCAATCTGACTCTTTGAGTAAATCGTCTCAATCTCCGACCCGTGAACGCTCTCAATCACATTTCCGTCAAGATCCTCTGCGACTACATCGGCAACTCGCCTCTCATGGGTGTCCACATATTCCTCTAAACAACTCCAATCCGCAACTTCTTTATTCTGCACTCCATTCCTGTCCTCTTTCTGATCCCAGTTTTTCTCTGACAGGATGCATAATCCCTCAAGATCATCTACATAAGAAGCCATGAATTCTTCCATGCTGTCGCAAAGTCCCTGAACCGTCAGAAGTAATTGCTTTTTCTGATTATCGATGATCGAATCCCGGTATTCATTCCAGCTCTGCTTTCCGATCAGGATCACCAGCAAAACTGCAACCACAAATAGAAGCACCGTGATTTTCGGAATATGGTTTTTCTGGAAATTTTTCTCCTGCTTCTTTTCCTCCTGATTTCTCGTCTGTGCATCTCGTTGATTTTTCTCGCTCTGCTTTTTTTCTCTCATTTTTTCTTTTCATTCTTCCTCGCTTTCTCCAATTTTTGTCTTCCTATTGTCTCGCATTTCTTATTCTTTCGTTCTTTTATTCTCTCATTTTTTATTTTCTCGTTTTTTATCTTCCCGTTTTTATTTTCCCGTTTTTTCTCTCACTTTGATTTTTTATTGTATTTGAGTTCACACGCTCCCCATCACTTCATCTTTTTTATCAGTAAAATCCATTCCCGTTTGCACAATGCATAAACCGGAACACAAAATTTTTTGCGTCGGCCCGTTTACCCCATCCTATATTGACTCACTTCTTTGTTAATATTATAATATTTCTTACAAAATGTCCAAACGTTCTCACCAAACTCGTTGCGGTTCACGCATTGCACAAACTGCAACGAATTCCGTGTACAGGAACCAAAACTCCCGCTATTGTCTGCACAACGTGTGAACGGAAACGATCGGAAAATCGGAAACGAAAAGAGGGGATTTTTATGAATGATAAAGTACTGATTGTCGACGATGATCCGGCAATCTGCAAATTGCTTGAAAAAGTCATGCACAGCAACGATCTCGACACCGACGTCGCAGACTGCGGTGTCTCTGCCCTCTCCCTGCTCGCAAGAAACAGCAGCAGCTACGCGCTGGTTCTTCTCGATGTCATGCTCGGAGATATGGAGGGATTTGAGGTCATCAAACAGATGCGCAATCAGGGAATCAAAACTCCTGTTATCATTGTCAGCGGGCGCAGCGAGGACTATGACTCCCTCTACGGTCTCTCGATTGGTGCCGATGACTATATTACAAAGCCATTTCGCCCTCTCGTGCTCGGCGCAAAAGTCAAGGCTCTGATCCGGCGCAACAAAGACCTCATCCTGAACCACTCCGATGTGCTTGAGTGCGGTCCATTTTCCTACCACTCTTCCACGATGCGTTTTTACCGAAACGGAGAGGAACTGACTCTCTCCGCGCGGGAAAGTGCAATCCTTCTGCTCTTCCTGCGCCACCCCAATCAGGTCTTCACAAAAGAAATGATTTACGAGCAGGTCTGGGGGAATTCTGTGATTGTGGATGACAATGCGATTATGGTCTATATCAACCGTCTGCGCAGTAAAATTGAGGACGACAAACAGAAACCCCGCCACATCGTGACTGTGCGCGGACTCGGTTACCGCTTTGTTCCGTAAATTCCGCAATGCACATGCACATTCCGTAACAAGCCACTTGCAAGACAAGGTATCAAGGCGGGTAGGGGAACGAATCGCCTTTTATTCGAGAGCTTCGCGCAGAATCTTTCCGCCCTGAATCACGATCGTCGGCAAAAGTGCAATCAGAAACAGAGCTGTGGTCTGCCTTACATTCAAATCTGCGGTCTCAAACAGCGATTGTAAATTCGGCAAAAACAATACGGCTCCGAGAAGCGCGGTTCCGGCAACCAGCGCAAGCACAGTCCACAGATTGCTGAGAATTCCGATCCGGCACAGCGAATGGCGGCTCCGACAGTTGAATCCGTGAAAAAGGCGGGCAAGTGTCAGCGATGCAAACGCCATCGTGCTCGCCGTCGTCGCATTGTCGTGAATTCCAACCGCATACGCCATCATCGTACTGCACGCGATAAGCCCACCCTGAAACAGAATCTCAAGTGCAAGTTTCCGTGTGACAATGCTCTCCTTCGAATTTCGGGGAGGCAGATCGAGAAGTCCCTCCTCCTGCGCTTCCATTCCAATCGCAATTGCCGGAAGCGAATCCGTCACCAGATTGATGAAAAGCAGGTGAACCGGTTCAAATGGAACAGGGAGGGCAAGGATTGATGTATACAATACACAAAGAATCCCCGCCATGTTTCCCGACAGCAGAAATTCAATCGCATGGCGGATATTCCGGTAGACATTTCTCCCGTTTGCCACTGCCTTCACAATCGTCGCAAAGTTATCGTCAGTCAAAATCATCGACGATGCATCCCGCGACACCTGAGTCCCGCCATTTCCCATCGCAATTCCTATGTCTGCCATTCGAAGCGCAGGCGCATCATTGACTCCATCCCCCGTCATTGCCACGATCTTTCCCCGCTCCTGCCATGCTCTCACAATCCGAATCTTGTGTTCCGGCGACACTCTCGCATAAACCGAGATTCGCTCAAGTTTTCCCATCAGCTCTTCCTCTGTCATCCGATCAAGTTCCGCTCCCGTTACAGTTTGGTCGTTTCGGTTGGGATCTTTAATTCCGACTTTCTCTGCAATCGCCTCCGCCGTGCCTTTGTGATCTCCCGTAATCATAATCGTCCGGATTCCTGCCCGCTTTGCCGTCGCAACCGCCATCTGAGATTCCGCGCGCGGAGGATCTAAAAATGCCACCATCCCAAGAAATATCAGATTTTTCTTATCTCCCCTGTCCCTACTATCAATTCGCTCTAATTTCTCACCATATCTTAATCCTTTTTCTCGGCTTGCCTCCCTCTCCTTACTCTTGCGAAATGCAAATGCCAGAATGCGAAATCCATTTTTCGCCCAACTTGCTGTCTCCTGTGCAATCCGCCTTCGCCACCCTGCATCCATTGTTCGAACCCCCGCCGGGGTCTGAATCTCCGTGCAGAGTTCAATCACCACCTCCCACGCTCCTTTCACAATCAAAAGTTCCGCTCCATCCGGGCAAGCATGCAAAGTCGTCATCCTCTTTCGCCTCGAATCAAACGGAATCTCATCCACGCGCGGGTATTCCCTCTGCAATTTCTCCACCGCGATTCCTGCCTGCCCCGCATTTTTCAAAAGTGCCTTCTCCATCGGATCACCGATTTCGCCATGACTGTCATTGTTCAGAACAGAAGCTAAAAGAAGCATGCTCTCACTCTCTGCCCCGTTCTTCACACCTCGCCCACCGCTCCAAAATTCTTCCACATGCATCTGGTTGCGCGTCAGCGTCCCCGTCTTATCCGAACAGATCACCGACACACAGCCAAGGCTCTCCACCGCTTTCAAATCCTTGATGATCGCATGCTCTTTCGCCATCTGTTGTGTTCCCATCGCCTGCACAATCGTCACAATCGAGCCGAGTGCCTCCGGAATCGCGGCAACGGCAAGAGCTACAGCAAACATCAACGCCTCGAGAACAGGCATCCTTCGGTACAGACTCAACACAAAGATCAGCGCACAGATAATCAGAATTCCTCCCGCTAGCCGACTCCCGAAACGCTCCATTGAAAGTTCAAGAGGAGTCTCCTTCTCCTGCGTCTCATTCATCATTCCGGCAATCTTTCCAATTTCCGTCTTCATTCCGGTCGCCGTCACAACTGCGATTCCCCTCCCCGCTGTCACAAGTGATCCCGAAAATACCATATTGGTCTGATCCCCAATTCCGATTGATCCATCGGAAATACCTGCCAAAATAACCTGCTCCTGCTTACAGGCACTCTCCGCCTCACCGGTCAATGCACTCTCATTCACCCGAAGACCATGCGACTCCAAAACCCGACCGTCTGCTGAGACCAGATCTCCCGCAGACAAGATCAGCAGATCCCCCGGAACAATGACACGCGATGGAATTTCGATGACAGTTCCGTCCCGCAGAACATGGGCAGACGGTGCCGACATCGCTCTGAGACTCTCCAAAGACTTTCTCGCCTTTTCATGCTGAACTGTTCCCAGGACTGCATTCAAAATCAACACTGCCCCGATCACTGCCGTACTCTCAAAATCTCCTGACAGTGCAGAAATCATCCCCGCACCAAGAAGAATCCATACAAGCAGATCCGCAAACTGTTCCACAAAAACCTGCCAGACTTTCTTCTCTCTCTGCCCGCTCAGGCAGTTTTCACCAATCTGTGCAAGGCGCTTTTCCGCCTGTTTTTTGCTCAGTCCATGCTCCGATACCTGAAATTGTCTGCACACTTCCTTCCCCGAATACCGATACCATTCACCCATCCTGCCACGCCATCCCTTTCCTTTTCGGTTCAGACTCTTACATCATATGACGCAAAAAAAGCCTGCATGCGGAATCCTATCAGACTCTCGCATCAGACTTTTTCCCAAAATAAAATATAAAGAATAAAATTTTCGATAATCATTTAATCACTTTTGTCCCCCTATCTATACGATAACAAATGGAGGGACATCTGCGCTGTCTTGGCTTATGCCAACGTATATTCCAGCATCTCATAAT
>OOBK01000028.1_pt1 | contig 99239 bp, 76 predicted proteins | sample 1671541 | NCBI WGS metagenome assembly OOBK01 (sample SAMN06348167, study PRJEB24527) | human gut metagenome | biome: human gut; feature: ankylosing spondylitis patient; material: feces | host: Homo sapiens | place: China | collected 2015-10 | reverse complement strand
GATCAATGAAAGCGAGACCTGTAAAACAACAGAACAGGAACAAGTCACGCACCATACTCATCTTCTTTCTTGTGATAGGTGTTTCCATCAACAGGTGAATCTCTTCTTTGCTCAGAAACTCTCTTGTGGTCTCTTCTTCCTTGTACTCATATCGTCTGAAAGGGTCTTTTACAAGCCACTCATTATCTATGGCGCGGAATACCATTGCACGGAGATTGCGGACAAACACCATCGCAGAGTTTATCTTCAAGTGCTTGTCGGTTCTGAGAAAAGTCTCGTAGTCTGTGATAAAAGGCAGCGATAACTCTTTCAGAGCAATATCCTTCACATGGTACTGCGTCTGCATGAACTCGCCCACATAGGCACACCCGATTCTATACTTCGTGTATGTACTCAAAGATTTCATGCCAGCCTTATATTGCTTTTCCATTTCATCACGGCTTTGAGAATAGACTTTCATCAGTGTATGGCAACGATACTCCAAGCCAAGAAAGGCGTTCTTTACCTTGTCGGCAGTGACGAAGTTGTCCCTGTCCATAATCTCCTGATAATGCTTAATGATACTCACACGCATCTTGTCCAATTTGCGGTTCACTTCCAAGGCCTGCATACTCTTACCTATCATGCGTCCGCCTTTGGTGTCCCACAAATCTGGATTAGCTGTTGTCTTGCAACTGAACTGCGCCTGTGTTCCGTCCACTGTGATACGTCCCATAACTGGAACAGTACCATCTTTCTTTACTACCTGTCTTTTGAGGTAGAAGATAATTGAAAATGTACTCTTCATAACGTCATTCTTTTTTGCGTTCAAAATTAATACATGAAGAGTCTTTTCTTGCTACGCATTTCACGGCAGAACACGGCAAATTTGGTTCGTAACCAAAAATCTTACGTTGCTCATTAGTAACTCACTATAAATCAGAGCATTCAAATTCAATTCGTAACCTTCTTTATTCTTCCGAACCTCAACATTCCCCATTTGGGGTATAGGTTACGTTCCTCTGTCTCATCTTGGCGTATTCCCGTCTTCGTCTGTCCTCGCCACTTTTAACCAAAATGAGGAAAGTAACTGACAACCAGTAAACTTTCCTCATTCTTCTCTCAAACACTTTTTATATGTACTTTTAGAGAGGCGAAGTGGCACTTTTGCATTGGTAAAGTGCAACTGCAGCATTGACAGAGTGTAACTGCAGCATTGGTCAAAATAGAAACTAATATATTGAATAACGCGTAACGAGAAATAAAAGTTGTTAAATGTACGTGTGTTGTCGTTACAACTTATTTACATATTTAGTAACTTTGCACGCAGAAAACTTAAGCGTGCGGTTTAGTTTTCTAATTAGGGGGTGCACTTGTCTCAAGTGCACCAACAGAGTAGATTGCACCAATTAGGATGCACCTGCCGCTTGGTTGGTGCAGTTCTTGCTCTGGCAAGCGGCAAAGCCGAGCGGAGACAACTGCACCCCCTGAAGAGAACTGCACCCCCTGTCAAAAGCAAATAGTAAAGTACATATATATTAATAAGGTAAAAATATTTATTAGAAATAGGTATGAAAAAAACAAAGATTTTATTGGTTGCAGCCTTAGCTGCAGTGCTCGCCTCATGTGGTGGCGGAAAGAGTGGCGGAAAGCCTAACTTCGGCGACAACGAATACGCTGTGCGCACAGTTCAGGGTCAGGATGCAAATTTGCAGACCACCTATCCGGCATCTATCAAAGGTGTGCAGGACGTGGAGATTCGCCCGAAAGTGTCTGGCTTCATCACAAAGCTTTGCGTGAAGGAAGGCCAGTCGGTTAAGGCTGGTCAGCTGTTGTTCGTCATCGACAACGTGACATACGCCGCAGCCGTACGTCAGGCAAAGGCATCAGTGAACGCCGCTAAGGCACAGCTCAACACCGCAACCCTCACATACAACAACTCGCAGAAACTCTTCAAGAACAACGTTATCGGTTCGTACGAGTTGCAGTCGACAAAGAACGCAATGGAGAGCGCAGCAGCCCAGCTCGCTCAGGCAGAGGCAGCATACATATCGGCTAAGCAGAACCTCAACTTCTGCTTCGTGACCTCTCCGGCTAACGGTGTTGTAGGCGACCTGCCTTACCGCGTAGGTGCTCTCGTAAGCGCATCGTCGCAGCAGCCCCTCACAACCGTGTCTAACAACTCTACAATGCAGGTCTACTTCTCTATGACCGAGAAAGACCTCCTGGAGATGAGCAAGACACAGGGTGGCGTACACGCTGCCGTTGAGAACTATCCGGCTGTGAAGCTGCAGCTCGCCGACGGCTCTATCTACGAGCATCCGGGCAAGGTGGCAACCGTGAGCGGCGTTATCGACCCGACAACAGGTACCGTGTCGATGCGTGCCGACTTCCCCAACCCTGAGCACGTGCTCAAGAGCGGTGCGTCAGGCTCTATCGTTGTGCCTCACGTAGCCTCTTCGGCTGTTATTATCCCGCAGGACGCTGTGGTTCAGGTGCAGGACAAGTACTTCGTATATGTTGTAGGCAAGGACAACAAGGTGAAGTACACACCGGTGACCGTAAACCCGCAGAACGATGGCAAGAACTACATCATCACCTCTGGTCTTAGCGTAGGCGACCGCTTCGTTGTGAACGGCGTGTCTTCGCTGCAGGACGGTATGGACATCAAGCCGCTCACAGAGGCTCAGTATGCTGAGAAGTTGAAGAAGACAGAGGAACTCGGCGAGGCTCAGGGCGACCTTGGCAAGCTGAAGAAGGCATTCGGAAAATAAAGAATTCAGAAGTTAAGAGCTCAGAAGTTAAGCCAATAGCACATATTAAGAAGCTTGACATATGGCTTAACTCCAGTATTCTTAACTTCCTAACTCCTAAATTTTAAACAAATGAAATTAGATAGATTTATCCTACGCCCGGTACTCTCCACCGTGATTTCTATCCTGGTGGTCATCCTGGGTGTGTTAGGTTTGGTGTCGCTGCCTATTGAGCAGTACCCGAACATGGCGCCGCCTACCATCATGGTGCGTGCAGCCTACACCGGTGCCAACTCACAGACCGTGCTCAACTCGGTGCTCGCACCACTTGAGGAGTCGATCAACGGTGTGGAGGGCATGACATACATGACATCTTCTGCCACCAACGACGGTTCGGCTTCAATCACCGTATTCTTCAAGCAAGGTATGGACCCTGACATGTGTCAGGTCAACGTACAGAACCGCGTGTCGCAGGCATCAGCGTTGCTGCCAGCCGAGGTAACCAAGGCTGGTGTGACGGTGATGAAGCGCCAGTCGTCAACCGTTATCCTCTTCGGTCTTACAGCCGACGACGACCGCTACGACGACGAGTTCCTCACTAACTATGCCAACATCAACGTCGTTCCGGCTATCAAGCGTGTGAACGGTGTGGGCGAGTGCCAGTGCTTCTCGCAGAAAGACTACACCATGCGCCTCTGGATCGACCCTGTGAAGATGAAGAGCTACGGCTTGATTCCGACCGACCTCACCGGCGTACTTGCACAGCAGAACATTGAGGCTGCGCCGGGTTCGGTAGGCGAGCAGTCTGACAACCAGTACCAGTACACCTTCCGCTACAGAGGTCGTCTGCAGACACCGGAGGAGTTCGGCGACATGATTATCAAGTCGACAAAGGACGGACAGACCATCCGCGTTAAGGACGTAGCCCGCGTAGAGATGGGTGCGCTGTCATACACCGTAGAGTCGAAGAACAACGGCAAGCCGTCAGTAACAATGATGGTGACACAGACCGCCGGCTCTAACGCTACCGAGATTGCCACAAACATCAAGAAGCTCCTCAAGGAGCAGGAAGCAGCAATGCCTCCAGGAATCCACTTCGACATCATGCAGGACGTGACGGAGTTCCTCTTCGCCTCAATCGAAGACCTTATCAAGACACTCTGCGAGGCGTTCATCCTCGTGTTCATCGTGGTGTACATCTTCTTGCAGGATACTCGCTCTACGCTCATCCCGTTGATTGCGGTACCCGTGTCGTTGATCGGTACATTCTTCTTCCTCTATGCGTTCGGCTTCTCGCTCAACCTGCTTACGCTTGCCGCCCTCGTGCTTGCCATCGCCATTGTGGTCGACGATGCCATTGTGGTCGTCGAGGCAGTACATGCCAAGCTCGACCTCGGCTACAAGTCGGCTAAGCTCGCGTCAATCGACGCCATGAACGAGATTTCGGGTGCCATTATCTCAATCACCCTCGTTATGGCTTCGGTGTTCATTCCGGTGTCGTTTATGGGTGGTACGTCAGGTGCGTTCTACCGTGAGTTCGGTATCACCATGGCTATCTCTATTATCATCTCGGCACTTAACGCCTTGACCCTTTCGCCAGCCCTCTGTGCTATCTTGCTGAAGCCGAAGGACGAGGAAGGCAAGGAGCGCAAGATGTCGATGGTAGACCGCTTCCACGCATCGTTCAACGCCGCTTACGGCAAGGTGCAGGAGAAGTACACCAAGGGTGTGCGCCGCCTCGTAGAGCGTCCGTTTATCGCTATCGGCACAGTAGTAGTAGCTATCGCTGCAATGGCTGTGCTCATGGGTACGACAAAGACAGGTCTTGTGCCTGACGAAGATACCGGCACCGTGTTCTGTACAGTGTCAACACCTCCGGGCACCTCTATGAAGAAGACCAACGAGGTGATGGACCAGGTAGACCGTATGCTCGCTACCAACCCGGCTATCGCCAGCCGTATGCGTATCACGGGCTACAACTTCATCGCCGGTCAGGGCTCTAACCAGGGTACATTCATCATCAAGCTCAAGAGCTTCGAGGAGCGTCAGAAGGCAGAAGGTCCGCTGAAGTACATCGGCGTACACAACCTCGGCTCTACAATGGTGCTCGGTATGATATACAAGCAGACCGCAGCCATCAAGGGTGCGCAGATTCTCGCCTTCCAGCCGCCTATGGTGCAGGGCTTCTCTGCAACCAACGGTATGACATTCTCTATGCAGGACCGCACGGGTGGCGATGTGAACAAGTTCTTCGACATCACACAGAAGTATATAGCTGAGCTCAACAAGCGTCCGGAGATTTCGAACGCCATGACCTCGTACAACACAAAGTACCCACAGTACAAGATTGATGTTGACGTGGCTAAGTGTAAGCAGAGCGGCATCGACCCATCGACAGTGCTCACCACAATGCAGGGCTACTACGGTGGTATGTACGCTTCTAACTTCAACGCCTACGGTAAGCTCTACCGTGTATATATCCAGTCGGCACCGCAGAATCGTGCAGACCTGAAGAGTCTGGACAACATCTACGTGCGCACCTCGGCAGGCGAGATGGCTCCTATCAAGGAGTACGTGAACCTCAGTCGTGTGTATGGTCCGCAGGAGATTGACCGCTTCAACCTCTTCACCTCAATCAACGTGAACGCATCAGCAGCAGAGGGCTACTCAACGGGCGACGCTATCAACGCTATGGCAGAGGTGGCTAAGACCTCGCTGCCAGCAGGCTACACCTACGAGTTCTCGGGCTTGACACGTACCGAGCAGGAGTCGTCAAACTCTACAGCTATCGTGTTCGTGCTCTGCTTGACCTTCGTTTACCTCATCCTCTCGGCACAGTACGAGTCGTATGTTCTGCCGTTGTCCGTAATCCTCTCCATCCCGTTCGGTTTGGCAGGAGCCTTCCTCTTCACCAACATGTTTGGCAAGAACAACGACATCTACATGCAGATTGCGCTCATCATGCTTATGGGTCTTCTCGCCAAGAACGCCATCCTTATCGTGCAGTTCGCCCTCGAACGCCGTCTGACCGGTATGGCTATCTCTTGGTCTGCAGTGCTCGGTGCTTCAGCCCGTCTGCGTCCTATCCTTATGACCTCGTTGGCTATGATTATCGGTCTGTTGCCGTTGCTCATGCCGTGGGGCGTAGGCTACAACGGTAACATGACACTCGGTGCGGCAGCCGTAGGCGGTATGCTCATCGGTATGCTCTGCCAGATTATGGTAGTGCCGGCGTTGTTCTTCATCTTCCAGACACTGCAGGAGAAGATTAAGCCTATCGAGTTCGAGAACGACACAGCAGATGTAGACACCGAGATACGCCAGTACACCAACCCGTACGTGGCAGGTGCGCTGCAGGATCAGATTGAAAAGACTTCAAAATAAGACAGATGAACATGAAAAAGTTAATGCTTCTCGCCGCTGGCGCATTGCTGATGACCAGCTGCGGAATATATAATAAGTACGAGCGTCCGGAGGTGAACACCACGGGCCTCGTGCGCGACGTGCAGAGCAACAGCGACACACTCGCAGTAAGCGACACCACAAGCTTCGGCAATCTCGCTTGGCGCACCGTGTTCACCGACCCACAGCTGCAGTCGCTCATCGAGCTTGGCTTGCAGAACAATACCAACATGCTCAACGCCGCGCTCAACGTGAAGATGGTGGAGGACCAGCTCATGGTGGCTAAGCTCGCCTTCGTGCCCGGTTTCACCTTCTCGCCGCAAGGCACCATCGCTTCGTGGGACGGCAACCCCGCTACGAAGACCTACTCGCTGCCTATCACCGCATCGTGGAACATCGACCTCTTCGGCAACCTTCTCAACCAGAAGCGTTCGGCACAGATGGCACTGCTCGCCACGAAGGACTATCAGCTCGTAGTGCAGACAAAGGTCATCTCGAACATTGCCAACTTGTACTACACGCTGCTCATGCTCGACAAGCAGCTGCAGGTGGTAGAGAATATGTCAAAGCTCACAGAGGAGACATGGAACATCATGAAGATTCAGAAGGAGCTTGGTCGTGTTAAGGAGACAAGTGTGCAGAGCGCTGAGGCCAATATGTACTCTGTAAAGGCTCAGGCTACCGACCTGAAGCGTCAGATTCGCGAGACAGAGAACTCGCTCTCGTTGCTTCTCGGACAGCAGGCACAGACCATACAGCGCGGCACCTTCGATGGACAGTCGTTGCCGTCGGAGTTCTCTACCGGCATCGGTTTGCAGTTGCTCGCCAACCGTCCTGACGTTCACTATGCAGAGATGTCGCTCGCGCAGTGCTTCTACGACGTGAACACCGCTCGCTCACGCTTCTACCCGAGCATCACAATCTCGGCAACGGGTGCCTTCACCAACTCAGGCGGTATGGGCATCGTGAACCCTGGCAAGTGGCTGCTCTCGGCAGTAGGCTCGCTCGTGCAGCCTATCTTCGCTCACGGTCAGCTTGTGGCTGGCTTGAAGGTGGCTAAGTCAAAGCAGGAGCAGGCTTTCAACACATGGCAGAACGCAGTGCTCTCAGCCGGCTCTGAGGTGAGCAACGCCCTCGTGCTCTACAACTCATCGGCAGAGAAGAGCGCACTGGAGGCTAAGCAGGTGGAGAGTCTGAAGAAGAACGTGGAGTACAACCAGATGCTCTTCAACGACGGCTCGGCTACATACCTGGAAGTGATCACCGCGCAGCAGAGCCTGCTCAATGCAGAGCTCTCAAAGGTGCAGGACGACTTCTACAAGATGCAGGCTGTGGTTAACCTCTACTATGCGCTTGGCGGAGGAAGATATTAAGAATGTTGAATGTTGAATGTTGAGTGTTGAATTATTCAAAACTCAAAACTCACAACTCAAAATTTAAGAATTATGATTAGTGAAAAAGCATATATAGCTCCGGGTGCTAAGATTGGCAAGAACGTTACAATCTATCCGTTCGCCTACATCGAGGACGACGTAGTGATTGGCGACGACTGCATAATCTATCCTTACGTGAGCATCATGCGCGGCACCGTGATGGGTCGTGGCAACAAGGTTTATCAGAACACAGTGCTCGGTGCAGAGCCGCAGGACTTCAACCATAAGGGTGAGGCTACACGTCTCGTCATCGGCGACGAGAACATCTTCCGTGAGAATGTGGTTGTGAACCGCGCCACATACACCGACGGCGAGACACGCATCGGCAACCGCAACTTCTTCATGGAGGGTGTGCACATCTCGCACGACACGAAGGTGGACGACTACGTTACGTTCGGCTACGGTACGAAGGTGGCAGGCGACTGTGAGGTTCACAGTGCCGTGATCTTCTCTTCTGGTGTCATTGTCAACTCGAATGTGCGCATCGGTGGTGCGTCGATGGTGACGGGCGGTGTGCGCATCTCGAAGGATGTGCCTCCGTTCATCGTGGCTACTGACAACCCTGTGCGCTATGCCGGTGTGAACGAGTCGCTGCTGAAGTCGTCGGGCACAAGCGAGAAGGTAATCAGCCATATCGCTAACGCTTACCGCCTCGTGTTCCACGGACAGACAAGCGTGTTCGACGCAATCAACCAGGTGAAGGAGCAGGTGCCTCCTGGCAAGGAGATAACGGCTATCGTGAAGTTCCTTGAGAGCACTAAGCTGGGTATCATCAGCAAGCTGTAAGTCTCTACGGCTTCAGGGCTGGTTCAGAACATTTGTAACATCAAAACACCACACATATATTTCATACCTTTTATATATTAGTGTTGTTATTTCAATGAAAGCGGCAAGGTCGACGGGATGTCAACCTTGCCGCTACTTTTATGTTTAGGCGTTGAGTAAAGCATCCGCGTCGACCGTTGCGGATGTCTGCGTCGACCGATGCGGATGTCTGCGTCGACCGATGCGGATGTCTGTATCGACCGTTGCGGATGTTAATAACCGACACTGCAAGGAAAACCTTCGGCCATTACGCGGTCGCGAATGTCGTCGAGTTCCTCGTGCGTAGCCTTGCTTAGTGTTGGGCAGGGCGTTTCGCGGTCGATGGTATATATCATCACTGCGCTTGGTCGGATGCGACGCAGAGTTTGAAGCCATGCAGACACGAAACCGTCGGAGGTGTTGTCTACGCTCTCGCCGTTGTCGTCGGTGCCGTGCATGAATATGGTTTGCACTATGCAGTGTCCATTGAACGATGCCATCTCCTTGACGATATTCTCAACGTTGTACGATGGTTGCGTAGGGCGGTCCACCTTATTTATATATGCAGGGTCGACCGTGTCGAGCTTCATAATGTTGTTGTCTGCGAGCAGTAGGGCGCGGTGCACGTCGGGGCGGTGCGCCAGCGTGGAGTTGGTGAGCACCGACACCTTAGCCTCGGGGTAATAAGCATTGCGCAGACGTATCGTATCCTCGATGATATGGAGGAAGTCGGGGTGCGTGGTCGGCTCACCATTGCCCGAGAAAGTGATCACGTCGAGTTTCGCACCTGCCGTGTGCATCTCCTTCAGTTTCGCCTCCAGACTCTCCGCAATAAGCTCGCGTGAAGGACGAGGCAGGGTAGGGCGGCGCGTGCAGTTGTAGCCCACCTCGCAGTAGATGCAGTCGAACGTGCAAATCTTTCCGTCGCTCGGGTTGACGTTTACACCGAGCGATATGCCAAGACGTCGGCTGTGTATCGGTCCGACGATTGGCGAAGGATAGAGAATTGTTGCCATGATGTGTGCTTTTTGTTCACATCAAAGTTAGACAGATTGTTTTGTTTATGATGTACGTATGGTGTTAATTGACGTTAATCCCTCTTTTGAACGGATATTTTTTTGTTATTTTGCAGGAAATTTGGTATAATATAGCCTTTTCGGAATGAGAAAGAAAAATAAGAAGACCCGCAGTCGTCACGGATTGCAGGCGGTAACGTTGTGCATTAGCACCGCAATGGTGCTTGTCCTGTTAGGTTTGGTGGTGTTCGCAGTGTGCACCGCTCGTAATCTTTCTGCTTACGTGAAGCAGAACATCGTGGTTACGATGATGCTTCAGGACGATATGACCTCAGGCGAGGCGCAGCAGTTCTGCACCAAGCTAAAGGCTCGCCCCTACATCCACACGCTCCAGTATATCAGTAAGGAGCAGGCTCTGCGCGAAGGAATAAAAGAGTTGGGAACCGACCCACGTGAGTTTGCCGAGGCGAACCCTTTCCTGTCGTCGGTGGAGGTGACTCTGACGTCCGACTATGCTAACAGCGACTCGCTGAAGTTTATCTCTAAGGAGCTGAAAGCCTACCCGAAGGTGAGCGAGGTGAAGTATCAGAAGGACCTCATCGACAGTGTCAACGCGAACATTGCGAAGATAAGCATTGTGCTCTTGGCACTCGCCGTGTTGCTCACGATAGTGTCGTTCTCGCTTATCAACAACACCGTGCGTCTAAGCATCTACGCCCGTCGCTTCTCCATACACACGATGAAGCTCGTAGGTGCATCGTGGGGCTTCATCCGTGCGCCGTTCGTGCGCCACTATGTGTTGCTCGGCTTGCTCGCTGCGCTCATCGCCTGCTGCGTGTTGGGAGGCGGAGTGTACGCACTGTTCATGTACGAGCCGCAGGTGCTCGATCTCATCACATGGGAGGTGCTCGCTATCACTGCCGGTACGGTAGTGGTGTTCGGCATATTCATCACGGCTATCTGTTCGATAATATCGGTGAACAAGTTCCTGCGCATGAAAGCAGGCGATTTGTATAAGATATGATGTTGAGATGTTGAGATGTTGAGATATGTTGTGGTGTTGAGATGTTGAGGTGGTGACATTACTTATCTATACACATACAGATGCTACTTGTACATATACAGGCACTATTTAAACATAATAAATTCATTCAATTTAAAATAAAAACAAAGTGGATAAAAGAAATTACGCATTTGGCAAGATTAACTTCATTCTGATGGTAGTCGGAATGTTGATTGTCATCCTCGGTTTTATACTCATGAGCGGTGGCGGAAGCGACGAGACCGTTTTCGATAACGACATCTTTAGTGTGCGTCGCGTGAAGGTAGCACCTGCTGTGTGCTTCCTCGGCTTCATCTCTATTATCTATGCGATAATCAAGAAGCCAAAAGACGAATAACTCTTCAGGGGTGCTTTCAGGGGGTGCTTTCAGGGGGTGCAGTTGTCTCAACTGCACCAACAAATTTGAAGGCACCAACAGAATGCACCTGCCATTATGTTGGTGCAGTTGAGACAACTGCACCCCCTGAGAGATAACTGCACACAGAAATCACCCTCAAATTAATAATTAATAATTAAAAATTAATAATTAAACAAATGGATTGGTTACAAGCCTTAGTCCTTGGCATCATTCAGGGACTCACAGAATATTTGCCCGTAAGTAGTAGTGGACACCTCGCAATCGGCTCGGCACTCTTCGGCGTGCAGGGTGAGGACAACCTCACGTTCACTGTCATGGTGCACGTGGCGACAGTGTTCAGTACGCTCGTGATACTATGGAAAGAAATAGACTGGATACTGAAAGGACTCTTCAAGTTCGAGATGAACGCCGAGACGAAGTACTTCCTCAACATCGTTGTCTCGATGATACCGGTAGGCATCGTAGGCGTGTTCTTTAAGGACTATGTGGAGGCGATATTTGGTTCGGGTCTGCTCATCGTGGGCTGTTGCCTGCTCCTGACAGCAGCGTTGCTCACCTTCTCCTACTTCGCTAAGCCACGTCAGCGCGAGAATATCTCGATGAAGGATGCCTTCATCATCGGCTTGGCGCAGGCAGCAGCCGTACTGCCCGGTCTCTCACGCTCTGGTTCCACCATTGCCACCGGCATCTTGCTCGGCAATAAGAAGGAGAAACTCGCACAGTTCTCGTTTCTCATGGTCATCCCGCCCATCCTCGGCGAGGCACTCCTCGACGTGCTCAAGGCGGTTAAGGGCGAAGAAGCGTTCGGCGATATAGAGACACTGCCCCTCATCGTGGGCTTCGTGGCAGCCTTCGTAAGCGGATGCATCGCCTGCAAGTGGATGATAAACATCGTGAAGCGAGGCAAACTCGTGTGGTTCGGTGTCTACTGCGCAATAGCAGGAGCCGTTACGATAGCTTGCTCATTACTATAAAAGAAGAAGACAATGAATTTCACCAAAGGCGAAGTCATCGCCATAAACAAACCCCTTGGCATGACCAGCTTCTGTGCCTTGGCAATAGTGCGCAAGCGCATCTGCGTACGCCTCGGGGTGAAGAAACTAAAGATAGGCCATGCCGGAACACTCGACCCTCTTGCCACTGGCGTGCTCGTGCTCTGCACCGGCAAGTTCACGAAGCGCATTGAGGAGTTCCAGATGCACGGCAAGGAATACACAGCCACCATTCAGCTCGGAGCCACCACGCCCAGCTACGACATGGAGCATCCGGTGAACGCCACTTACCCAACAGACGGCATCACACGCGAGCGCATCGAAGAAGTGTTGAAGCAGTTCGTGGGCGATATAGAGCAGGTGCCACCGACATTCTCGGCGTGCAAGGTGAGCGGACAACGCTCCTACGACCTGCGCCGAAAGGGTAAGGACGTGGAGCTACAGCCGAAGCAGATACACATCGACGAGATAGAACTCACGGCGTTCGACCCCGAAACAATGCAGATGTCTTTACGTGTGGTCTGTGGCAAGGGTACATACATACGCGCCTTGGCACGCGACATCGGTCGCGCACTCGACTCGGGCGGCTACCTCACAGCACTCTGCCGTACACGCTCCGGCGAGCAGCGCGTGGAGAACTGCATCGAGCTTGACGGCTTTGAGGAGTGGCTTGCCAATCAGACAATAGAAACCAATGAAGATGAATAAATAAACAACTACTATGAAGTTATCACAGTTTAAGTTTAAACTACCCGAAGAGCTGATCGCTCTTTATCCGCATAGCATTTATCGCGAGTTTGAAAACGACAACGGCGAGAAGGAAACCTTCCGCATCACACGTCGCGACGAGTGCCGACTGATGGTGTTGCACAAAAAGTCGCAGACCATCGAGATGTACAAGAAAGATGACAAAGGCAACCCTATCGAGGGCGAATACCTCGACTTCCGCAACGTGCTTGACTACTTCGGCGAGCACGACACATTCATCTTCAACGATACAAAGGTGTTTCCGGCGCGCCTCTATGGCACAAAGGAGAAGACCGACGCCAAGATAGAGGTGTTCCTGCTGCGCGAACTCAACGAAGAAATGCGTCTGTGGGACGTGCTCGTAGAACCGGCACGCAAGATACGTATCGGCAACAAACTGTTCTTCGACGACTCGGGCACTATGGTGGCTGAGGTAATCGACAATACAACCAGTCGCGGACGCACGCTTCGCTTCCTTTACGACTGTCCGCACGACGAGTTCAAGCGCGAGCTCTACGGTCTGGGCGAGGCTCCGCTGCCACGCTACATCGTAGACCGCCGCCCCGACAAGCGCAGCACAGAGGACGACTTCGACGACTTCCAGTGCATCTTTGCTAAACACGAGGGTGCGGTCACGGCTCCTGCTACCGGCTTGCACTTCTCGCGCGAGCTGATGAAGCGCATGGAGATACGTGGCATCAACTTCGCATACATTACGCTCCACTGCGGATTAGGCAACTTCCACGACATCGAAGTAGAAGACCTCACAAAGCACAAGATGGACTCGGAGCAGATGCGCGTCGATGCCGACTGCTGCAAGTTGGTGAACGACACAAAGCGTGCCGGACACCATGTGTGTGCTGTGGGTACAAGCGTGGTGAAGGCTACGGAGACAGCCGTTGGCACTGACGGTATGCTGAAGGAGTACGATGGCTGGACCAATAAGTTCATCTTCCCACCGTATGACTTCGGACTTGCCGACTCGATGATCTCTAACTTCTATCATCCGTACTCGACACTCCTCATGGAGACCTGCGCCTTCGGCGGCTACGACCTCGTGATGGAGGCGTACAACCTCGCTGTGAAGCACGGCTTCAAGTTCGGTTCTTACGGCGACGCATTGCTCATCGTAAACGATTAAGCGCAGAGTATGCACACCGTGTACCTCTCTCTCGGCTCCAATCTCGGCGACCGCGAAACTACGATGCGTCGCGCCATCGGCTTGCTCAACGAACGTGCTGGCAGCGTCGACCGTCAGTCGTCGTTTATCGAGACCGAGCCCTGGGGATTTGAATCGACCAATAAGTTTCTGAATATGTGTGTGCGTCTGCTCACTACGTTGTCGCCGGAGCAATTGCTACTGGCTACAAAGCAAATAGAACGTGAGTTGGGCAGAACACAGAAGTCGGTGAACGGGCAGTATCACGACCGCCCTATCGACATAGATATACTGATGTACGACGACGTACATCTTGACTCTGACGACCTCACGCTGCCGCATCCGCACATGCAGGAGCGCGAGTTCGTGATGAAACCGCTTCGCGAAATACTCTCGATTGGGAGTTGAAGATATATGCAGGGACGGAAACAATGTCTACATACCGTCTTTGCTGCTTGTACGCCACCGAAGGCGCAGCCTCTGTTGTTGCGCCTTCGGTGGCGTTTTTTTATAGATGTGCAGGCGTAAGTTTCACGTTTTGTTATGTATGGCGTTCGAAGATGGAAAGCGTTAATTCGTAAATAAATTAAAAAATAAAATAACTTTTGTTTGGCGAAAAACTTCATAATCTGTATATTTGCAAAATATTCTTCGCATATATTAATAATCTAAATAATTGAGTATGAAGAAATCTTTACTTTTGACTGCGGCTCTTGTTATGGCTACAACAGCTGCCAACGCACAACCATTTGTTGAGGGCGTTCCGTTTAGTGCACGCCAGTTCGGCAAGCATCTCGTGCCTACACTTGACGCACAGGCTCAGCCTTCAAAGCTGCGCGCAGAGAAGAAGTCCAACTATTACTTGCGTCCTGAGGGTGCTTTGTTCCAGGCTTCTGACAAGAAAGGTCAGATTTGGGGAACTGTGTATATGTATGTTCCGGGTGCTTACGACGTAAAGTTCAAGAAACAGGGCACAGATGCCTATGTTTGGCATCAGAACACATTTGACTATTACGGTGATGTAACAGTTAACGATTGCTCAAGCAAAACAGATTATTATTATAAGATTGACGCAAACGGCGACTTCACGATGAAGAGCTTGTTTGACGGTCGCGATGCTCTCCCGACACTTGTTTGCGGGACCGACTCCTTCCTGCTCGCTTCGGAGAATCCTTACTTCGGCAATGCGGGCGACCCTGGCAAACACGAATCATTGGCTTTGATGTACTATTATCCGCGCTTGTATTCCGGCATCGACCAGGACAACCGCCGCGTGGCTCCGCTTTCTTACACAATGGACCAAGTCAGCGAAGTGTTCTTCGGCGGTATGGATAACAAGTATGTATACGGTTCGGGTACATTCACGCAGGGCGATGCCAAGTACACAGCTACCAGCGTTTATCAGTATTTCGACAAACCGATGGCTCCGCTGGTTGTAGAAGATATCTTCATTCCGGTTATCTCTAAGGGCTATTATCCTATCGCGAAGGGCAAGTCGCTGCGTATGCAGATTCACGACGTGATGGAGCAGGACGGCAAACGCATTCCTGGCGAAAAGATACTCTATGAACTCACAGCTACTGAGCCTGAAACTATCGACGTAGGCAGCATTCCTTACGATGATAATACAAGCTACAACGCCTTCACACTCGTATTCACAAAGAAGAACGCTGAAGGCAAGGCAGAACGCTTCGTTATCGACCAACCGTTCTATGTAGTAATCGACGGACTCGACAACGAAGGCATCGACTGCGGTTTTGAGATTAGCGAGTTACCTTATTATTATAATGACTTCGACTCAGCCGTAGGTATTTGGAAGAAGGATGGCAGTCCTGCGTTCTTCAGCCTCTATAAGGACGTTGCTCTGAAGGTGTCGTTCTCTGCTAAGTACGACTACTGCAACCCGATGTACTACGTCATCAACGGACGTGAGGAGAACTACGGCATTGTGAAGATGGACGACGACGGCACAAGCGGCAAGACTCTCATTCCTGGCGATTTGGTGTTCGCTGGTCCGGCTATCAAAACTAACGACAGCTGGTTCGACGCCAACAACGAGCCTAACTACACCGTAACTTGCGATGCCGACTGGGTGAAGTCAATCACTCCCGACACAAAGACATGGGCTGAATACGACATCACAGTGCTCAAGGTGGTATGCGACCCACTGCCAGAAGGCGTAAGCGGTCGTAAGTGCGAACTCCACGTGCAGAGCAAGACCTGCAAGTCGACATATCCTATCGAGGTTCTGCAGGGCGACGCTACAGCCGGCATCAACGGCGTAACAGTGAACGTGGCTCGCGACGGCAAAACATACAACCTCAGCGGACAGCGCGTAGCTCCTGATACAAAGGGTATCGTGATACGCGACGGCAAGAAGTACGTTAACAAGTAGAAATCCTGACAAGCTATATCGTAATTGGAAAAACAAGTGGGGGTACAAGTTGCTCAGCAACAGCACCCCCACTATATAACAAAAGCATATAATTAGAGAGAGTTGATTGATTGTATAAATAACTAAAAACAATACGACTATGAGAAAAACGTTTCAAGTATTATTCTCGGCATTGTTGGCAGCTACCACGCTGGCTCCGTCGACAGTGAAGGCACAGACTCCGTCAACTGGCGGACCGTACGATGTTCCGTATTCATGTCTGTGGAACGATCAGAAAGTATTAGTTAATAAAGAGTGGACTGTTGAGGACAAGAACAACGACGGTATCACTTGGGGATTCAGTAATGACGTGCCCGGCAGTTTCATCAGTTATATCGGCACAGCGCAGAAGCAGGATGCCGACGACTGGCTCGTCAGCCCGTACTTGGCATTCGAGGCAGGCAAGACATATAAGGTTGAGACCGGTGGCTTCAAGGCTATGGGCGGTTCTCAGAAGTTGGCTGTGGCTATCGGCACAGGCGACGACCCCACAACATACAAGGTCGTAGGCGACTATACCATTTCGGCTACATACGGCGGAGGCGGCGCTACACCAGTTGAAGGCGAGTTCATTGCTCCTACAACCGGCAAGTATCGCGTAGCATTCCATTGCACCAGCAACCAGCGCGCTTATCTCCTTCTCCTTCCGGTGAAGGTGTTTGCTCAGGCTGCCTTGGCAGTGCGCCCGGCAGCAGTAAACGACCTCAATGTAGAGGTTGGCGCTAAGGGAGCCGTGTCGGCTAAGGTGTCGTTCACAATACCTTCTACTGACTATGCTGGCAATGCACTTACAAGTATCACACGCACACAGCTCTATCGCGACTATGTCGTTGTAAAGAACTTCGATTCGCCGAAACCTGGTGAAAAGGTCGTATGGCAAGACGAAGAGGTGCTTACTGGTGAGCATACATATAGCGTTATCTCTACAGCTAACGACTTGCGTAGTGACGAGGTTATAAAGAAAGCATACGTAGGTTACGACCGTCCGCTTCCTCCGCAGAATATAAAGATACACGACAACCTTGATGGTACAGCAGCTATCACATGGGATCCGGTTTCTGAAGTAGGTATGCACGGCGGTTATGTAGACCCGAAGACTGCAGAATACTGCGTGTACACACTTGAGTATGGTTATCTGAGAGAAGTAGAAATGGGTTTAGCTGAGACAAAGTGTGTTGTAGAAAAAGTTAACTACGACGGCGCTCAGAGTGCTGTGCAGTATGCACTTCTGACCTACGTAGACAGCCCGACATCAGACACAGCCGTAGTCAGCGACTATGGACGCGAGGCATTCCTTATCGGTCAGGCACACGAGGTACCTTACTACGAATCGTTCGCTAACAAGAGTCTTCAGAAGGGTCCGTGGGTGATTGATGCCAACTGTACGGGCAAGTTCGGCCTTTCAGAGGATGCGCAGGATGAGGACGCCGGTTCGCTCGTTTTCAACCCATCAACAGGCAGCACTTTGGCTTGCATCCAGGGTCCGAAGGTAGACATCGCCAATGCGGGTAATCCGCAGATTGTGTTCTGGTACTATGCATATCCAGGCACCGACGGCAAGATAACCGTAAAGGTGAACCGCAATGGTCAGGAGATGGTAGAGGTCGGAACTGTAGATTATAGCACGCTCAGTGGCAAAATGGGTTGGCGCTCTGTAGCTATGGATCTTAAGTCGGTATCTACAGCCGGCGTTAAGAACGGTTACATCCGTCCTTATTTCTACGCCGAGGGCTTGTCAACCAGCATAATGATTGATAACATCAAAATCTACGATGCTATCGCAAACAACCTTGCTGCCGATATTGATGCACCTGCACACGTGCAGAGTGGTAAGGCTGCTCAGCTGAATGTGAAGGTTACGAACCTCGGTACAGCAAAAGCAAGCGGTTACAAGGTACACCTCTTTATCGACGGAAAGAAGTTTGAAACTGAAGAAGGTGAGGACCTTGAGCCTAACGCAGTAGCTACATACGAGTTTGCATATACACCGAAGCTCCATGTCGGTAAATTCACCGTGAGAGGCGAAGTAGAGTGGGCTGCAGATATGTTCCAGGACAACAACAAGTCGATTGACTATACGGTTGAGGTAGTGTCATCTCCGCTTCCTGCTATCAACGACCTCGCTGCTACCGATAAGGGTGTGCTCACATGGTCGGCAATGGATGTAGACGGTGTCAAGGTGACAGACGACTTCGAGTCGTACGCACCATGGTCAATAGCACGCGTTGGCGATTGGACACTTTACGACGGTGACAAGGGTACGGTTTACACATTCGGTGGTATTCAGCACCCGAACTCAGGCGTAGCACAGGCTTACATCGTGTTCAACCCGTGGCAGGTGAGCGGCATCACAGGCAGCAACTGGCAGATGTTTGCAGACATCTTCGCGCCTCATTCAGGCAAGCAGTCGATGATGTCTACTGGTACAACAATCGATACCGGCACACCGACCAACAACTGGCTCATCACACCGGAACTCTCAGGCGAGGAGCAGACCATCTCGTTCTGGGTGAACGCTCCTGGCGACGAGGTAAACCGCGGTGAGCAGTATCCGAACTCTGGTCCGGAGACATTCGACATCTACTACTCAGAGGACGACACCAACGCCAACTCGTTCATTAAGATCAATAAGGACTCTTATGAGGCTGTTTACAAGTGGACAAAGTATGATATCGCCCTTCCTGAGGGTGCCAAGTATTTCGCTATCGTGCACACAAGCACAGGTTCGCTGACATCTTACAACTTTGAACCTGACCGTCTCTGCGTTGACGACGTAACATATCGTGCTGGCGGTTTGCGCGTAATGGGTTACAATGTTTACCGTGACGGTGTTCTCGTGAAGAAACTCGACGGCAAGACAACCACTTGGACTGACGAAAAGTACACCGATGATAACGGCTACGGCGCAGGCAACCACAAGTACAACGTAATCGTAGTTTATGCAAACGGCGAGTCGAACGTGTCTAACACAGTCTATGTAGGCGACCCTGCAGCAGGCGTTGACTCAGTTGTTGTGAACGGCGTTAAGACTAACAACCGCGTCTACACCATCGATGGCAAGTACGTAGGTAACAGTCTGAAGGACGTTAAGCAGGGACTCTACATCCAGAATGGTAAGAAGGTTGTAGTGAAGTAATTTGTAAAAAATAGTTAACATTTATACTAAATGCGAGTGCAAATGGTCTGACTTCCAATAAAAAGTCGTACCTTTGCACTCGCATTTTGCACAAATAACAATTTAATTTTTAAAAGTCTATGTATTTAGATCAGGCAAAAAAACAAGAGATCTTTGGACAGTACGGAAAGTCTAACACTGATACTGGTTCAGCTGAGAGCCAGATAGCATTGTTCTCATACCGTATTTCCCATTTGACGGAACATCTTAAGAAGAACCGTAAAGATTATACTACCGCACGTTCTTTGACACAGCTGGTAGGAAAGCGCCGCGCATTGCTTAACTATCTGTACGACCGCGACATCAATCGCTACCGTGCAATCATCAAGGCTCTCGGCCTCCGTAAGTAATTCGCACAAAGAAACAGATCCCGTGTATTCGACCGAATGCACGGGATTTTTTTGTTACATTTGTGGCAGTGCTTGTTTTTTTTAGTTGTTTGGTTTCGAACTATTTGCGTTAATAGTTCAAAAACGCTGCTGCTTATACATTTGTCTGAAAAAAAAGTAGTAACTTTGCAGAAGTTTTTTAAGGTATATAAAATGCAAGATATTAGAAACATTGCGATTATCGCCCATGTCGACCATGGAAAGACCACGCTTGTCGACAAGATGATGTTGGCGGGCAAACTGTTCCGTGACGGCCAGGATAACAGTGGCCAGGTATTGGATTCCAACGACCTGGAACGCGAACGAGGAATAACCATCCTTTCCAAGAACGTTTCAATCAACTGGAAAGGCACAAAAATCAATATTATTGACACCCCGGGTCACTCCGATTTCGGTGGCGAGGTAGAGCGCGTGCTCAACATGGCAGACGGTTGTATTCTGCTCGTTGACGCATTCGAAGGTCCTATGCCGCAGACACGCTTCGTGCTGCAGAAGGCGCTTCAGATCGGTCTGAAGCCGATCGTTGTTGTGAACAAGGTTGACAAGCCCAACTGCCGCCCTGAGGAAGTGTACGAAATGGTGTTCGACCTCATGTTCTCACTCAACGCTACCGAAGACCAGCTCGACTTCCCCGTTGTTTACGGTTCGGCAAAGAACGGCTGGATGGCTGAGGACTACAACGCCCCGACAGACAATATCGACTATCTGCTCGACAAGATTGTAGAGGTGATACCAGCGCCGAAGGTGCTTGAGGGCACTCCGCAGATGCTTATCACCTCGCTCGACTACTCGAGCTACACAGGACGTATCGCCGTAGGACGTGTTCACCGCGGTACGCTCAAGGAGGGCATGAACATAACCATCTCTCACCGCGACGGCACTCAGGAGAAGACACGCATCAAGGAAATACACGTGTTCGAGGGTATGGGACAGAAGAAGGTAGACGAGGTTCACTCTGGCGACATCTGCGCCATCGTAGGCTTGGAGCGTTTTGAGATTGGTGACACCATCTGCGACTTCGAGAACCCCGAGCCGCTGCCTCCTATCGCTATCGACGAGCCTACCATGAGTATGCTCTTCACCATCAACGACTCGCCGTTCTTTGGTAAGGAAGGCAAGTTCGTAACATCACGCCACATCAACGACCGCTTGCAGAAGGAGCTTGAGAAGAACCTTGCGTTGCGTGTGCGTCCGTTCGAGGACACCACAGATAAGTGGATTGTAAGCGGACGTGGTGTGCTCCACCTCTCTGTGCTCATCGAGACAATGCGTCGCGAGGGTTACGAGCTTCAGGTAGGTCAGCCGCAGGTAATCTATAAGGAGATTGACGGCGTGAAGTGCGAGCCTATCGAGGAACTGACAATCAACGTGCCTGAGGAGTTCTCGAGCAAGATGATTGATATGGTGACACGCCGCAAGGGCGAGATGACATCAATGCAGACCCTCGGCGACCGCGTAGACATCGAGTTCGACATACCGTCGCGCGGCATCATCGGTCTGCGTACCAACGTGCTCACAGCGAGCCAAGGCGAGGCAATCATGGCTCACCGCTTCAAGGAGTACCAGCCGTACAAGGGCGAAATCACACGCCGTATGAACGGTTCGATGATTGCGCTTGAGACAGGTACAGCCTATGCTTACTCTATCGACAAGCTGCAGGACCGCGGCAAGTTCTTCATCGATCCAGGTGAGGAAGTGTACGCAGGTCAGGTAGTGGGCGAGCACGTTCACGACAACGACCTCGTTATCAACGTTACTAAGGCAAAGCAGCTCACCAACGTTCGTGCCAGCGGCTCTGACGAGAAGGCGCGTGTGATACCGAAGGTGGTGATGAGTCTTGAGGAGTGCCTCGAGTATATCAAGGGCGACGAGCTCGTGGAGGTAACTCCGAAGAGTATGCGTATGCGCAAGATTATCCTCGATCATCTCAGCCGCAAGCGCAGCAACAAAGACTAATTTCTTGTATCGAAATATATACAACGACGGGTGTTCCAAGACTGTGAAGTCATGGGACACCTTTTTTCGTATCAAACGCTTGCTTGTATGGAATTAATTTATTACATTTGCGGCATGGGAATAGAAAAGATACGAAAAGTCATATGTAGTTTATGATAAACATTAGTGATGAGAAATGGAAGAGTCTGCCGAAATTCAACGACAAACTCAATGAAAGATACGGTGCACCCGGCACCCCTTCGCGCGATGCTTTCGAGGCGCGTGCCAAGGCGTGGTACTATGCCGAGTTGCTGAAAGAAGAGCGCAAGCGCCAGAAGCTTACGCAGCAGCAACTTGCCGACAAGATAGGCAAGAAGCGCGAGTACATATCTACCATAGAGCGTGGCAACAGCGACATGCAGATGTCTACGTTCCTGCAGATAGCCTCTGCGTTAGGATTGCGCTTCTCGCTCGTGGTGGGCTGATGAAAGTTTAAACGTGGTGGGCTACGGCTGCTCAGCAAAACTGCGCTGCAGAACACAATAATAGTGGCTATTCAGCGTTTATTATTCAGAAGTGAAAACGTAAACGAACAGGAAAGAAATGAAGAAAAGAACTATATTGTTGGGTCTTGCCGCAGGCGTACTGCCGACAATGGCGCAACCAAAGGTCGGCACCGTATCCGTGCTGCCACGTGTGGGCGTGGCGCTCGCCAATCTGCCCGGCGACAAGATGTATATAGCCGGTGGAGTCGGCGACAACATGACTTACTCGGCACGCTACAAGGCAGGCCTGATGGCAGGTGTGGATGTCGACTGGCAGTTCATGCCAAACCTCTCTGCCACTATCGGCGCGCAGTACGTGCAGCAAGGCGCCAAGTACGGCAACAACGGCTACAAGGTGCAGGTGACGGAAGGCGTGTACAAAGGCACCGGCTACAGCGACTGGAGCACGCAGCTCCATTACATCAACGTGCCTTTGATGCTCAACGCCTACCTCGGTACGGGCTTCGCCGTTAAAGCCGGTGTGCAGATAGGCTTCCCAATCTCGGGCAAGATGAAGTACACCGAGCAGCAGTACACGATGACGAAAGACGACGTGAAGTACGAGAAACCCGAACACGTGAAGTACGACCTGAACTCAACGCTTACAAAAGTAAACTTCGCTATTCCCGTCGGAGTGAGCTATGAGTTCTCTAACGTAATCATCGACGCACGCTACAACATCGGACTTACGCAGTTCCAGGACATTGACGGCTTCAAATCGTCGAAGAATAGTGTCTTCACGTTCAGTGTGGCTTACCGTTTAGGGTTGTAAGTATTACTATTCTGACTCGCGTCGACCGTTGCGTATGTCTGCGTCGACCGATGCGGATGTCTGCGTCGACCGTTGCGTATGTCTGCGTCGACCGTTGCGTATGTCTGCGTCGACCGTTGCGTATCACCATAACTTAGCATTGAACAAGGAAAATGAAACGTTCATTTGAACCAAAGATAATAGTCTGCTGCATCATTATCGTAGTGGGCACATACATACTCTCACGCTCGTGGTCGATGACCATTGGCGTGGCTCTGCTGCTCTACGCCCTCGATGCGCTACTCACCGCTTGGGTGAAGAAGAAGGACGAGCAATATTACGGAAAAAAGAAGCAAGAAGAACAAGAAGATGGAGAAACTCATTAAACTATATACAGAATGGAGTGGGGCTGAACCCGTCAGCACTGAGCAGCTCGTCGGTGCCGGCAGCAACCGCCAGTATTACCGCTTCACGGCTGAGGACGGCACGACCGTCATTGGTGTCATAGGCACCAGCCGCGACGAGAACCACGCTTTTATCTATCTCGCAGAGCACTTCGAGCAGCGCCAGTTGCCCGTGCCGCACATACTCGCACAGAGCGACGACGGACTGCGCTACTTGCAGACCGACCTCGGATCTACATCGCTCTTCGACGCAATACGTGGCGGTCGCGAGGCTGGCGGCAGATACAACCAGCGCGAGAAGCAGTTGCTGAAAGCCACAATACGCCAATTGCCTAACATACAGATACGCGGAGCACGCGGACTCGACTGGCAGAACTGCTATCCGCAGCCCGAGTTCGACGAGGACAGTGTGCTCTTTGACCTCAACTACTTCAAGTATTGCTTCCTGAAACCTTCGGGGCTCGACTTCCACGAACTGAAGCTCGAGGCAAACTTCCGCCTATTCGCCAAGGACCTCACCGCCGAGAACGTCGACTCGTTCCTCTACCGCGATTTCCAGGCGCGCAACGTTATGCTCGATGCCGACGGCAATCCGCAGTTCATCGACTTCCAGGGCGGTCGACGCGGTCCGTACTACTATGACCTCGCCTCGTTCCTCTGGCAGGCATCGGCACGCTATAGCGACAAGCTGCGCCGCGAGCTCGTAGCCGAGTACTACGACGCTTTGAAGCAGTACACCGAGGTGCCCTCGCTGCGCCACTTCGTCAACCGCTTGAGCCTTTTCGTGCTCTTCCGCACACTGCAGGTGCTCGGCGCATACGGCTTCCGCGGCTATTTCGAGCGCAAGAAGCACTTCCTCGACTCCATACCGCCGGCTATGGACAACCTGCGTGCGCTGCTGAAATTAGGTGAGCAGGTGTTCCCCTATCCGTACATGATGGACATGCTGCGCCGACTCACCGAGATGCCACGCTACGCTCACATCGAAGAGCCGGCAGTATCGCGTGCCGATGGATACAAGACCACCGACAAGAATGTCTACGAGGCGCATCCTCAGGACGGACCTGCTACGTTCTCCAAGTACGACGGCAAGGGTCCGCTGCGTGTCCGCGTGTTCAGCTTCTCCTACCGCAAGGGCATACCAGCCGACGAGTCGGGTAATGGCGGCGGATACGTGTTCGACTGTCGTTCGACGCACAACCCCGGACGCTATGAACCGTACAAGAAGCTCACCGGACTTGATGAGCCCGTGATACGCTTCCTTGAGGACGACGGCGAGATACTCACCTTCCTCAATAGTGTCTACAAACTCGCCGATGCTCACGTGCAGCGTTACATCGACCGTGGCTTCACCGACCTCATGTTCTCCTTCGGTTGCACCGGCGGACAACACCGCAGTGTCTACTCGGCGCAGCACCTTGCAGAACATCTGCACGAGAAGTTCGGAATAGAGGTGCACATCTGTCACAGAGAGCAAGGTATAGAGCAGACACTTCTGTAGATTTATGCTACATTCCTTTTGCTGTTTGACGGATTTTGAGTAATTTTGTAGGCAACATATTTATAACGACATCTATGATGCAAGCAATGATATTCGCGGCAGGATTGGGCACACGCCTTAAACCGCTCACCGACACTATGCCAAAGGCGTTGGTGAGCGTTGGTGGTGAGCCGCTCCTGAGGCGCGTAATACATAATCTATCAGTGGCAGGCGTTGACCGCATTGTTGTCAACGTACACCACTTTGCGCAGCAGATAATCGACTATCTTAAAGAAAACGACAACTTCGGGCTCGATATACGCATCTCCGACGAATCTGCCGGACTGCTCGAAACGGGCGGTGGCATAAAACATGCCGCGCCACTCTTCGCTCCCGATGCCCCGATACTAATACATAATGTGGACATCTTGAGCAATGTAGACCTGCGCCACTTCTATCAGCGTGCCGGCGGATTGCTCAAGACTGACGCTTCAACGGACGTTTCGGCTCCGACTTCAGCTGACGCTCCCGATGCGTTGCTCCTCGTGAGTGAGCGTAAGACGCAACGCTACCTGCTCTTCGACGACACGATGCGCCTTGTCGGTTGGACTAACATCGCCACGGGCGAAGTGAAGAGTCCGTACCCCGACCTCGATCCTAAAGTGTGCCGCATGTATGCCTTCGCCGGCATCCACGCCCTCTCGCCACGAATGATTCCTTTAATGAATCAGTTCCCCGACCGCTTCAGCATCATCGACTTCTATCTGCAGACTTGCGCCACGCACCGCATCGAAGGCTTCGCAAAGGACGACCTGCAGCTGATGGACATCGGTAAGCTCGATACGCTGGCGCAAGCGGAGGAGTTCTTGGTAAAAGTAAAAAGCCCCTCCCAACCCTCCCCGTCGGGGAGGGCTTGAGGATACTCAAGGCTTAGCTCGGCCTATCCCCCAAGGGCTTAGGAAGGCGTAAAGCGGCTTAGTTCGGCTTAAACGCCGCCTCCCCTCGGCTTAAACGCCGCCATGAGATAATAAGAAACATCAAATACAAACAATAAAACCAACCAAAGTAATGCAACAGAAGATAATTATTCTCGATTTCGGTTCGCAGACCACGCAGCTCATCGGCCGTCGTGTGCGCGAGCTTGATACCTTCTGCGAGATTATGCCCTACAACAAGTTCCCGAAGGACGACCCCTCTGTCATCGGTGTCATCCTCAGCGGAAGCCCCTTCTCGGTACACGACAAGGAGGCATTCAAGGTAGACCTTAGTCAGTTCGTAGGACGCATCCCAGTGCTTGGCATCTGCTACGGCGCACAGTACATCTCTTACGCCGGCGGCGGAAAGGTGGAGGCAGCCGACTCTCGCGAGTACGGACGTGCCAACCTCGAGCACTTCGACGCAGAGAACCCCTTGTTCAAGGGCTTCGTTGAGAACTCGCAGGTGTGGATGAGCCACGGCGACACCATCACCGCCATCCCCGAAGACTTTAAGTGCATCGCTTCTACAGCCAACGTTAAGTATGCCGCTTACGCTTCTACAAAGCAGCCGGTGTGGGCAGTGCAGTTCCACCCCGAGGTGTTCCACTCGCTGCAGGGCACACAGCTCCTGAAGAACTTCGTGGTAGACATCTGCGGAAGCCGTCAGGACTGGAGTGCCGACTCGTTCGTAGAGACAACAGTAGCTGAGCTCAAGGCGCAGCTCGGCGATGACAAGGTAATTCTCGGACTCTCGGGCGGTGTCGACTCAAGTGTAGCAGCCGTGCTCCTCAACAAGGTTATCGGCAGCAACCTCACATGTATCTTCGTCGACCACGGTATGCTCCGCAAGAACGAGTTCCGCGACGTTATGGAAGACTACAAGTGCTTGGGCTTGAACGTTATCGGCGTAGACGCAAGCGAGAAGTTCTTCTCCGACCTTGCAGGCGTTACCGACCCCGAGCAGAAGCGCAAGATTATCGGTCGCGACTTCGTTGAGGTGTTCAACGCTGAGGCTAAGAAGCAGACAGGTGCAAAGTGGCTCGCACAGGGCACTATCTACCCCGACCGCATCGAGTCGCTCAACATCACGGGCAAGGTAATCAAGAGCCACCACAACGTAGGTGGTCTGCCTAAGGAAATGAACCTCAAGCTCTGCGAGCCGTTGCAGTGGCTCTTCAAGGACGAGGTTCGCCGCGTAGGTCGCTCGATGGGTATGCCCGAGCACCTCATCACACGCCACCCGTTCCCAGGCCCAGGCTTGGCTGTGCGCATCCTTGGCGACATCACTCCCGAGAAGGTACGCATCCTCCAGGATGCCGACGACATCTATATCCGCGGTCTGCGCGAGTACAAGACAAAACTCTCTGGCGAGGACGCACGTCGCGTGCTTGCTGCCGGTGTTCCTGCCGACATGCACGACGGCGAGATTGAGGTATCGCTCTACGACCAGATTTGGCAGGCAGGCACAGTGCTCCTCTCTACAGTACGCTCTGTAGGCGTAATGGGCGACGAGCGCACATATGAGCACCCCGTTGCTCTCCGTGCCGTAACCTCTACCGACGCTATGACTGCCGACTGGGCTCACCTGCCTTACGACTTCATGGCTAAGGTGTCTAACGAGATTATTAATAAGGTGCGTGGTGTGAACCGCGTATGCTACGATATCTCGTCGAAGCCACCATCAACAATCGAGTGGGAGTAAACCATTCCTGATAGAGTAGGAATAAATTGTTCCTGATAGATAGGCTGACAGATTTAGCTCTTAAAAGGCAAATCTGTCAGCCTTTATTGTGCTCGTAATCTGAGAATTACGGTTGCGCTGATAGATATGGCAGATTTTTTTAATAACATTTTACTCTGTCCATATCTTTAAATCCCTAACTTCTCTATTTTGTTATATATCGTCTTGCGGTCTACGCCTAACAGGCGGGCAGCCTTTGCCTTGTTGCCGTTGGTCTGTTGCAGAGCTGTAATGATGCGCTGACGTTCCGTGTCTTCGTCGTGCAGTTGCAGGACGTTGTCGGTGCGTATCTGTCCCATCGCCTGCGTCAGTTCGACGGTGGTTATCTTGTTGCCGCGTGTGAGCAGCACCGCACGCTTCACCACGTTGTTCATCTCGCGCAGGTTGCCGGGCCATGAGTGAGAGGCGAGCAGTTCTGCTGCGTCAGAGTCGAAGCCCTCCACCGTTCGGTTTAGTTCCTCATTGGCATGGTGTATGAAGAGCTCGGCAAAGAGGAAGAGGTCGCTGCCGCGCTCCGAGAGTTTTGGCATGTAGATGGTGAACTCGTTAATGCGGTGGTAAAGGTCTTCGCGGAACCGTCCTTCGCCCACTGCCTCCTCAAGGTTCTCGTTTGTGGCGCACACAAGACGTATGTCGATAGGTATCTCCTGCGTTCCGCCAACGGGGCGGATGCGACGCTCCTGCAGCGCACGCAGCAGTTGCACCTGCACTTCGTAGCTCAAGTTGCCCACCTCGTCAAGGAATAGCGTTCCGCCGTTAGCCATCTCGAAGGCTCCCCGTTTATCGGTATCGGCACCTGTGAAGGCTCCCTTCTTGTGTCCGAAGAACTCCGATGCAGCCACGTCGCGTGGTATCGCCCCACAGTCGAGTGCGAAGAAAGGTTTGTCGGCGCGTGCGCTGAGGTCGTGAATACGGTGAGCCACGTACTCCTTACCCGTTCCCGATGCACCGAGGATGAGCACCGACATAGGTGTGGGAGCCACCAACTCCACGTAGCTATATAGCTGGCGTGAGGCTTCACTCTTTCCCTCTATGTGACGGGGGGCAGTGAGTTTTGCGCTCGGCTCGTAGAGACGCTTGCCGGAGCAAGAATTTTGAGTTTTGAGTTTTGAATTATGCGCCGTTGGCGCATTTTGAGTTGTAGAGTTTTGAATTGTGGAGGAGGCTTGCTGAGCGTTCTGCTCCATCGCATCCTTAATCTTCTGCAGCAGGATGTCTGGCTGCACGGGCTTTGCGATATAGTCGGCAGCACCCGACTTCATGGCGAGCACTGCATTCTGCACCTCCGCATAATTTGTCATCACGATGAACGGCGCATTGATGTCGTGTTCGTGCATCCATGCGAGCAGTCGAAGCCCGTCGTGGTCGGGCAGACGGAGGTCGGAGAGTACAAGGTCTACCTCTTTGCCGAAGGTTTCAGTCAGCAGTTTCACGGCAGCACCTACCGATGTCGCTTTCTCTACCTCAAATCCCTTTCGGCGCAGCCATGTCTGTAGCATTGTGCCGAATGCAATATCGTCTTCTACAATCAGTATATGTTGCATAGTATATTCTTGAGTTTCTCTATCAGTTGTTTTGTCAATCTTTCGCGTTCTTGGTCGTTAGGGGGTGCACTTGTCTCAAGTGCACCAACCAAGTTGTCATTTTGAGTTTGTTGGTGTACTTGTTGTTTGCTCTGTTGGTGCACTTGAGACAAGTGCACCCCCTGAAGGGGCGCGAGCCATTCGTTCTTGCCTGGTTCGAGCATTTCGAGCAGTGGCATCGCTTTGTGTACCGCTTTCGCAATGCGCTCCGGGTCTGAACCGTCGCCAATCATCTCTAAATATTCCTCTATCGACTTGCGTATGTCGCTTATGATTTGTCGCTCTGCTTCAGGGTCACCATCGGTGAAGGGGTGAAGGGCGGTCTTGAGTTTTGAGTTTTGAATTTTGAGTTTTGAATTATTCTCAGCTTCGCCTGCGGTTTTGAGTTTTGAATTATTCTCGGTTTCGCCTACGGTTTTGAGTTTTGAATTCTCGGATACTCTTACTGCTACTCCCGTGAGTTGGCAGATTGTGGCGGCGAGTGTCTGCACCGCGAACGGCTTGAACAGACAGGCATCGAAGCCGTCGCTGCGTAGCTGTGGCATGATGCTCTGCTCGTGCGCTGTCATCGCCACGAACTTCGTAGTGCATGATCGTTGCTGAACTTCGGCGTTATTGCGTATGCGTCGCATAATCTCGCTGCCGTTCATCTCCGGCATCTCTATGTCGGTGAACACGATGTTGGGAGCCGACTCCGTGGCAATGGCTATTGCCTCGCTGGCGTGTATGGTCGTGGTGGTGTTGAAGCTGATGCCATCGATACGTTGCAGCATCTCCGTGAGGAGCTGACCCTGCAGGCGGTCGTCGTCTACTATCACCACGGACAGAGTGGGGTGTTGAGATTTGTCTTTAGGGGGTGCACTTGTCTCAAGTGCACCAACCAAACTGTCACGTTGACTTTGTTGATGTAATTGTTGCTTGCTTTGTTGGCTTTGTTGGTGCAGCTGAGACAGCTGCACCCCCTTGGTTTGCTTGTTTTGTTGGTGCACCCCCTGATTGGTGACAATCTTCACGGGCAGACTCACGGTGAATGTCGACCCCTTACCCTTTGTCGACTGCACTCGGATGTTGCCTCCGAGCAGCGTCACAATCTCGCGCGTGATAGTCAGTCCGAGTCCCACGCCCTCCTTGCCTTGTGCGCCAGGCAGACGTGTGAAAGCGTTGAACACCGTTTGCAGTTCGTCGGGCGTCATGCCGCATCCCGTGTCCTTTACGCTGATACTGAGTTGTCGGTTTGCGATGCTCACGCCGACACGTACCTCGCCCTTGTCGGTGTATTTGATGGCGTTGCCCACAAGGTTGTTCACAATCTGTTTGATGCGGAATGCGTCCGATCGGCAGAGCATTGACTCCGTCACCTGCACATCAGTTGCCAACTTCAGCTTCTTTTCCATAGCTAATGGCTGCATCTGCGCCACACACTCGCTGATGAGCACAGCCGGTGCGAAGCTCACCTCGTGGCGTTCCGCCTTGCCGCTCTCCAGCTTGTGATAGTCGAGCAGTGCCGACACTAATTGCAGCAGATGTTTTGCCGAGCCCGATATGTTCTGCAGATAGCCCACTGCCTTCGGTTGGTCGACGTATTCGCTGAGCAAGTCGATGAAGCCGGCTATAGATGCAGCCGGAGCCTTAATGTCATGCGTTATGGTGAGCAGCAGCCGCTCACGCTGCTGCATGATGCGCTCCGTTTCCGCTTTCGCCTCGATGATGCGCTGGCGGTCGCGGCGTTCGCGCTTTATGTCGCGCAGGATGTACACTACGAGTATCGCCGCCGAGAGGATGGCGAGCAGACCCAACACCGCTATCCTCACAATCATTGTACGCCGCGAACTCATCGCTTTGCCCACAACACGCTGCAGTGCGTTGTGCTCATCGCTCTGTATATCCTCAATCAGTAGCCATGTGCGTTTCGTCAGCTGAATGCTTACTCGCTGCAACTGCCTGTTGCGCGAGCTGATGGCATTCTGCTTCCTGTCGCTTGCGCGTTGTTGCTCGCTGTGTATCTCCGCGAGTACGTTAGCCACAGAGTCGGCAATGTTCAGACGGTGGTTGATGGTGGCGGTAGACGGCTGATGCGTCAGTCGGGTGGTGCTCACGGTGTCTGTGTGCTGCTTGCGGAAGACATCGCCTAAGCGTCGGAAGAAGCCACGCTTCGTCTTCACTACCTCATACACCGTCTCGTGTTGTTCGTGGCGTTCCTTCGTCTGCGGACTGATAACTATAGAGTCGCGTCCGCTATGCAGTGCCTCTAACTTGTTGTTGTAGTAGATATCGCGGCAGTCGTTGTTCAGTTCCTTCATAACGAGCAGCGTGTTTTCGCGTTTCGCCTTTAGCAGCGTAATGAGCGAGTCGAGGCGTTGCTGCTTCAGCGTGTCCATAAGCAGTGGGCGCAACCTCATGGCGTTGGCAGCCGAACTGCTAAGAGCCTCGTCGAAACGCTGCCACTTGCCGGCATCGCCGAGCAGTACAGAGCGTTCGGCATTGGCGGTCTCGAGCATCGTGAACACGAGCGAGTCGACAATGTCGCGGCGAGCCATCAGCCGCTCCGATGCCTCGTTGACGGCAGACAACGAACGTGTGTTGTCGTAAACCATCCATGTGGCTGACACCAACACGACGGCGAGCAAGGCGTATCCTACAAGTATTTTTATTCTGGTGCTGAACATATATGTGCTGTAATATCTTATTCTTATATATTATAACGCAAAATCTCTTATTTTATTTTACGAAAAAAGCCTGCACCATTCTTGTTCGCACAAGAACGATGCAGGCTAAAAAAGGATTTAGTGTTGTTTTATGTCTGAAATCATTACCTTCTCTTCTCTTCTTTACACTACAGCCGGTGCTTCTGTACCTGTTGTGTCAGTGTCGGTAGAGTCAGAGAGCACTACGCTTGAGAAGAGCTGTGCGGCAGGGTCGACAGAGTCGGTAGAGTCAGAGAACATTGCTTCTGTCTGCTGGTCGTCTACCACCGGAGTGTCGGGAGTCTCCACAATGGTTGTGTCAACCGGCATTCCCAAACCAAGCTCTGCCTTAGAGCTACCTGCAAATACGTTGCTTACTGATACCGTTACGAAAGCTGCGAGAGCTACAAAAACTAACTTCTTCATATGCTTTAAATTTTAAATTGTTAATATTGCGTTTATCTGTGGAACTCTGTTTCGAACTGTTGTTCGTTGCGTCGTTCACTAAATAAAATGCAATCGGTGTGCCAGAAAAAGTGTTGTTTTGTATAAGTGGTTGAGTAACAATTCGTAACGGTTGTTTGGGCGCGTTGGTATGGTTTGATAAAATGTAGAAAAGTGTGGAACAGTTGTAGAACTATTCCACACTTTTATGTAGACAATGTATGCGATTATTGCAAGACAAACTTGAAGGTCTTCGTAGCAGAAGTAGTCTTTACGCTGAGCAGATACACGCCCTTAGCCAACTGCGGCATAGGGATGGATAGTGTCTCGCCGGCACAGCGGTTGCCGAGCTCTTTGGTGAAGACCGTGCTGCCCGTCATGCTTGTGAGGCTCAGCGTTGCCTTCGTGTTGCGTGCGAAGCCCAAGAGGATGTTGCCGTCGGTGATGCGTACCGTACCGTCGAACGGCATGTCAATACGCTCGCATCCCGCCGTCTGCTTCTCGATGCACTGGCGCAGTCCGTCGAGCGCGTTAATCTTGCCGTATCCCCAGTTGCTGTCGGGTGCCGTAGCGGTGAAGTTGTCCTTGCGAGCCGTAGCCTGCACAATCTCGTGCAGCTGTTCGGGCGTGAGCTGCGGATAAGCCTGCAGCCATGTAGCCACGATGCCTGCCACGAACGGCGATGCCATCGATGTGCCCTGCATGTAGCCATATTGGTTGTAGCGACCGAAGTTCTCGTTGTACTCAGCGTACATCAGATTGCCAGATGCGTCGTTGTTCGACACCGCCGAGATTATGAAGCAACCAGGCGCAGTGATGTTCGGCTTCATGCGTCCGTCGACTGTTGGTCCGTAGCTCGAGAACGAGCTGAGGTCGCCTATGGTCTCCTGCAGTGTAGCCTGTTGTCCGCTGTTCGTGGTGTACTCGTTGCGCGTGGTGTACGAGCCGACGGTGAGGATGCGCTTGCCCGTTCCGCCAATCTCGCAGAGCGTAGACGAAGCGGCGTCGGGAGCCGAGAAACCCTCCATGTCGCGCGACTCCAGTGCGAGGTACGTGTTGTCCGACCAGATGTTCACTCTGCCCGCTGTCTTCGGCGTGATGGTGAGTGCTATGGCGTAGTTGTTGCGGATGCCGGTGAGTGCGGATGTGAGCACCACGTGCGGTTTGCCGTTGAGCGGACTAACCTCCGATGCCACCTTCCATGTGCCCGTGGCGTACTTGCCGAACGATGTCTCCGTCAGTCCCTCGGCAGGGTAGACCGTAGTCGATACTGCATCCTTCTTGTTTACCGTGCTGAAGGCTGCGATGTCTACGGTGAAGTCGGTGCCCTTCTCGCCCCATATCTCTATTGTGCCGCCCGAGGCAGAGTTGGACGGCGCAACTTTGTATTTCGCGAATGTGCGCAGCGGAGCGTCAGCTGTAGAGGCGAAGGTATGGTCGATGTGGAACGCATCGGTGCGGTGATTGCCTGCAGCACCCACGATGAGACGACCAGGTCCCTGCATGGCATCGGTCATGGTGTCGAACGTCGAAGTGCCGTCGTGCGGTCCGTCCTGATTACCCAAACTGAGGTTCACGACGCACGGTTTGCCCACCTCGTCGGCATAGTCGAAGATGTACTGCACGGCGTTGCTGATGTCGGCGTTGGTGCTCTCGTTGAGGTCGAGTGCCACGAGCACGATGTCCGCATCGGGCGCGTTGCCCACGTAAGCCCCCTCCTTGTATGCGTCGCTGCCGGCAGCAATGGCTGCCACGTGCGTGCCGTGCGAGTTGGTGTCGCTGTCGCCCTGCGCCTTCTCAATCAGCTCTGGCGTGTTCAGTTCGATGCCGTAGCCGTACTTCGTTGGTGCAGTAGCACCGTCGAGTGTTTGGGTGCCTTGCTCCCAAACACGTTTGATGCGCAACTGTCCGTCGTCGGGACGGCGGAACGCAGCGTGCATGTAGTCGAAGCCGGCATCAACCACGCCCACCACTACGCCCTCGCCGGTGTAGGCCTGCGGCAGCGATGTGCCCTTGTGTATCTGGTCGGTGCCAGCCTCCTGGCGTGCGAGGTTGAGCATTTGGCTTGCGCCCGATGTCAGCTGTATGTACTCTACACCCTCCTGCTTAGCCAACTGCTGAAGTGCATCGATTGAGAGGCGCACCGTTGCGGTGTTGGCGTGCAGAGCAACCGGTGTCAGCCCCAGTGCCTGCCACGATGTGCGTGCTGGGTCGATGGTTACGTATAGAGTTTTGAGTTTTGGGCTCTGGGCTTTGAGTTTTGAGTGGTGCGCCTTCTGCCCGTTTGTGTTTGAAAGCGCTACGGCAGTACGTGGCGACAATGATGCTTGCGCCCACATGGAGGTGGGCGCGAGCAACATAGATGCACCTATTATATATATGTATGGCTTGCGCATGATACACCTTGTTTTATTATGTGTTATACGGTCTATCTAACCAGTATCTTCTTTGTGGTCTGCTTGCCACCGGCTACAACCTTCACGATGTACACACCCTTGGCAAGAGCGGCGTTCTCCACCTGTGCACCTGCGAGGTTATATACTGACAGACGGCTGTAGTCGCCATCTACGCATACCTTACCATTATTTACGAAGATGTTCAGAGTCTGCTCTGCTTCGGGCTCGTTGATGGCTGTAGTTACATTGAAACCACCCTGCTTGTACGATTCGCCGAGACGTGCCTTGCAGCAGTTGTAGATAGTATGCTTGGTGTTGTCGTTCTGGTCGAACGAACCCATATAGGCTACTACACTCATGTCCTCAAGCACAGCCTTGATGTTGTTCTTAGTCTCGTCGGTATAATAGCTTGAGTGAATCTGCTTGGGTATAGTGATGGTCTTCTCCCATGTGAACATCTGTCCAGCCTTCACGTCATTCACGAGCATACCCCATGCGTTGCCAGTCACCGTTCCGCGGAATGTGTGGTTGTGAGTATAGTTTTCTCCAGCATTTGTTTGTGATGCAATTATGCCGTCCTGCACGAGGAAGAGGTTGAAGATAGACTGTTTTGAAGGCGCATCGGTGTGTGCCAGTATCTGCACCTTAACTTTCAGCTCGCGTGTGCTCTCGTTCAATTTTGTTTCGAGGTTGAACGAGACGTACGGCTTTGTTGTCGCTGCATTATAGATTGTAGAGAGAACATTGTTTGTAGATGTCGCTTGTACGATTGGTGATGAACTAATATTGGCGTAAGTGTGGCGGTTTACCATAGCTGCAGGAGCGAACGTACCTCCACTTCCTGGGTAGAAGAACAGGTAATTAATGTCTTCTTGCATCGTGAATATGTCGGGGTCGTAGCCACTGTGGTGGGCTACTTCAATGATGTCTTGTTTTGAAGTCTTGATGGCATCTGCGATATTCAGATGACCTCTAAAGCATTGTGAACAGGTCTGACTTGTGAATGATTCGAGCAGCAGTGAACGCTCCATGTTCTTCGGATAGAAGAAAAGTGACGCAGTAAGGCTATTGTCGGAAGTGTCAGCCTCTTTGTCAGCTCCGTTCACGTTGGCTATAGTGACGTTGATGTCTCGCTTGCCCTCTTTGCTTATGTCTAAGTCTGTGATAGAAAAGCTATAGTTGTCCTTCGGCTCGATGTTGAGGTCGGCGAAGTGTTTTGTGGTTGTCTTGCCATCTACATCAATAATGGCATCGAAACTGTTGATTGCTGTTGTGCCGGCATTGATGAAGCATGGCGTGAGTTTACATTCTTCGCCAGCTTTATAATATCCGTCAAATTTGCTACGACCTACGATTACGTCGGTGTAGTCGTCCGCATTCTCCGCATTAACGAAGATGAGTGCGCTACCGCGGTTCATGTCGTAGGTATCAACCCATGCGCCATTGTTGTATGCAAAGTTGCAGCCCTCGATGTCGTACGATTTGTCCGATATGAGAAGGTTGTATGTTGTGCCAATTTCGGCTGTGTAGCCGATGTACAGACACTCCTCTTCGCCAGTGATAGTGTATGGCTTGTCGAGTGTCCATTTTACCTTTGTGAGTGCTCTATTTACCTCCAGTGTGCCCTCGGCAATCGGTGTGCCGGTGAGTGTGGTGGCGAGGAATACGTTTATTTTGTTGTCTGTCGTATTCTTGCTGCCTACTACAAACTCTGCGAAGTCGATGGTCTTGCCCTTAAGAGCTTGCAACTTGGCGTGGCTGAAGCGTATTGCTTGACCCTGCTTCTGGCTGCTGCCGAGGCGGAATGTGTTCAAACGATCAATGTCGTCTTTCGAGTAGCCAATGTTTGTGGCGTTGATGCTTCCTGCGAAAATCAGTAGGGAAGCGATACTGAGTAAGATTTTTCTCATGTTATATATTTTTGTTTGTTATTTATTTGTTAGTTACGTTCTTTTTGAAAAGTGGGTGGTAAAAGTATTATATTATAGGTGTCGTACCACTTATTGCTTGCAAATGTACGGTTTTTTGCAAATATACGCAACAATTTCGTAGAAAATAGATATAAATAGTCTTGGCTTTGAAAAATTAATATTATCTTTGCAATAAGATCGGCTGCACCTCAGCATAACATTCAAGCAAGCTTGATGTTCTGCATTCGGTTTGCACTATCTTTGCACGTAGTAGACAAGTGGACATATCAATTCGTCAACTTGTCAACGAAATAATTAATAATCAATAAAAACACAGTATTATGGAAAGACGTTTACTTTATTCGGTTGCAGCCCTGGCGATGATGCTTGGCTCGTCAACACAGTCTTTTGCACAGAACGTAGAAACCCAGAATCGCTTCTTGGTAAAGTCGGTTACGCTTGGTAGTCAGATGGGTGATGTGCCCGAATATCTTGACTCGAAGCGCGAGTATTATTACTACAACACCGACAACAAGCTGGTAGGCAGTTCAACCTTTGGTCGTAAATATACCGACGAAGGCTATTCTGACGAGTTCTCGTTGACCAACATCATTAAGTCTGTCTTTGATGCTGATGGCAAGATGACAAACAAGGACTCGTATCAGTGGGGCGACTATGATGACGGCGACTTCGCTTTCCATAAGACATACAACTGCGAGAGCTATACCTACGATGCTCAGGGCAGACTGGCTACCGACACCACATCAATGCGCATCAACGAGTACACATACAACGATGATGGTACGTTGGCTAAGGTTACGTCTTACAGTAAGCAGACAAAGAAGCTTGCACAGGAGATAACCTATAGTTACGAAGAGGGTAGAGCTACTCATTATTCTTCTACCGGAAAGTACTATGAGTTTGAAGCCGACCTGAAATACGATGCCGACGGCAATAAGATAGAAGAATATCAGTACACCGTGTCGGGTGAAGTGAAGAAGCCAAAGCAGCGCGAGGTATGGACATACACCGACGGCGTGCTCACGCTTCATATGAAGTATCGCTACGATAGTAAAGGTACTGAAATACCAGATACGAAGACCGAGTATGTTCCGGTGGGTGGAAATATGAACCTTATGGATGTCAGCGACTACTCTTATAATGCCACTAAGAAGCAATGGAGCAAATGGGGTCTTACCGTGCGCAATACTTATCGCAACTTCAGCGGATTGAAGGACGCTACATCAATGATGCTGCTCTCGGCAACATCCGACAAGACACTCAAGAATACCATCAACCTCCAGTTTACCACTCCGCAGGCAGGACTCGTACACGGTTGTAAGTTTGTTGTATATCGCGACTGTGTGGCTCTCGACACTCTCGAGCTTGCCGACGTTATGAACCCTGCAACCAAGCAGTGCACATATCAGGACAAGGAAGTGAAGAATAGCACGTACACCTATTTCGTTCAGCCGTTGTTCGCTTTAACAAACGGCGAGATTGCAAACCCTACTGCCGACTCAGAGTGGGTGGGCTACTACAGCACAACACCGATGGACGTGAATGTGGCTCTCGCAAAGGAACTTCCTGCCGTTACTGATCTTAAGTTTGTAAGTGGTGAAGTGAAGAGAACTGGTTCTATTGTGAGTCAGAGGGTTGAATACTACGCCAACCTTGAATGGAAGAACCCGGAAAATCTTGAAGAACTTGGTTTCGTAAAGAATAGCCTGGCTTTCGTAGGTAAAGGCTTGGCTGACGTAGAGACAAAGGATCCGACAGTGAATACTGCAAAGGTGCAGATTATGGACGATGAGGTAGAGATTTATGTTATAACAAGCTACAAATATGGCAAGGCTTACTCTAACTCCATCACCGTGAAGATTACAGATATTGAGGTCCCTGACGGAGTGGACGCTGTGTCTGTAGACGGTGCAGTGAAGGCTACCTTCGCACATAATCTTGTTCAGCTCAGCGAGGCTGCAAACGTGTCCGTTTACTCAGCTGCTGGCGCAAAGGTGTATGCTAAGCAGAACGTACGTAGCGTAAACCTCGCACAGCTTCCTGCTTCTATATATATAATATGTATAGAGAAGGGAGGCAAGCAGAACCTCTACAAGTACAATGTGAAGAGATAAAAACTCATATTTTGAAACCAAAGGGAGCGCGCCTCTAAACTTGGTACGCTCCCTTCACTATGAATATAACCATAATAAACAATAAATGAAGACAAAAGCATTACTTGCATCGCTACTCTTCAGTGGCGCAGCTTTCGCACAGACCACACCATTCGTGATGGTCACACCCTCCGACTATAACATTATGGCAGCCTCACCTAATGGTAAGTGGGCTTGTGGCATGTACTACGATGCCAGCAATGAAGCATACGGCTTCCGTTGGAATCTTGAGAGCGGCGAGATAGACCTGCTCAACCCCTCGTCGCCATCACAGGCGTATGGCGTTTCTAACGATGGTATCGTAGTAGGTGTGTACACCGACAATAGCTTCAAGAAGAACGGAGCGTCGATACAGCTCGCCGGCTATTGGAGCAACAATCGCTGGAACCGCCTTGAGATGCCGTCCGACGCAGTAAACAGTAGTGGCGCAGCTGGCATATCGCCCGACGGACATTATATCACCGGCAACGTAGCTGTAGGCAGCAACTACTCAGGCTATGTATGGAAGGACGGCAAGATATTCCGCCAGTTGAAGGAGAACAAGAAAATAGCAATGCCTTACGCTATATCGCCTGACGGACAATACGTGACCGGATGGATTATGAACAAGAACCGCCAGGCTTGTTTCTGGGGACCAGACGGCAACTTCACAACACTCTCCGACCAGCAGTCGCCGTTCTGCGTGGGCAAGAAGTTCTCGCCCGATGGCAAAAAATTGCTTTACTTCGGCGGTTGGCAGACCGACGAAGAGGCAGGCGGAGCAGACAAGATACACGGAGCATGGGCAATCTACGACATGGAGACGGGTAATAAGACTGCAATACTTCCTGCAGGTACCAAGGATGACCTCGACTTCTTTGACATTAGCGACCACGGCACTGTAATGTGTGAGGACAACAATTTGGGTTATATATACCAGAACGGAAAAGGCACATTCGCATACAAATATCTGAAGGAGAAAGGCGTGAACCTGGCTGACTATCATGTTTTCGTCAATCCGGATGCACCAAAAGATTCTGACGGCGAAACTCTTTACAACGTTACACGCGCTACTTCCGTGTCGTGTGATGACCATATTATGGGCTTCATTTACTATAACGATAACAAAGATGAGGACGGCAACTATGCCATCTCGTCGCAGTCGATGATTGTGAAGTTCGGCAGTCCGATGTTCTCGGCTATGCCTCCAGTAAGCGTGAAGGCACAGCAGATGTCTGGTCTCAACACGGTGAAGATTACATGGAAGCCGAACGTTGCAGCTACAGGTATTACTGGCTATAAGGTGTATCGTGACGGCGACAAAGTAAGCAGCGACATTGTTACAGCAGAAGGATTTGTAGATGCAGGTGTGCCGGTCGGCGAGCACAAGTATCAGATTGCGGCAATGTACGGCGACGTAGAGTCGGCAGAGAGTGAGACGGCTACCGTTATTGTGCAAGCACAGAAAGTCTCTAAGCCAACAGGCATCTTTGCGCAGCAGCACGGCTACAATTCTGTTTTCTTGGAGTGGAACAACCCTGCTACCAACTTCGGACAGCTCACCTACTTCGCTCCAGACGATGCGCAGCTTGAGACCTTTGGTCTGTCGTACGCTAACCTCAGCTACGAGACAGCCATTGCTTTTGATGCAGTAACACTCAGTGCATACAAGGGACAGAAGCTCACCTCCGTAGGCTTCTATCCGATGGAGGCTCAGGGCGGTTGGACAATCAATCTCTACACTCGTGATGCAGCCGGCAAGCTTCAGAAGTTCTACACACAGCCCGTCACGCAACAGTTGAACTATGGCGAGCGCAATGTCGTTACGCTCACAACACCGCAGGACGTGCCGGCAAACGATCTGCTTGTATCTGTAGAGGTGGCTGTGACAACAGCATCGAAGCGCATCTCGGCTCTCGACAATGTTCATGCAGTGAGGGGTAAGTCTGACTTGCTGCGCGTTACTACCGACGACGACTTTGAATCGATTGGCGACATTATGGAGGCAGAAAATGTCCTCTATGCCGCTTCATGGGCTATTGATGCTACGGTAGCACCGGCGGGTGCCGACCTCACGAAAGACAACGTGGCAAGCTATAATATATATGTAGACGGCAAGAAGGTCGGTTCGTCTGACGCGAAGACATTCACCGTTGCTTCGGTGGATAAGGGTTCACATGCGCTTGGTGTGAGTGCAGTGTATGCTAACAGCGTTGAGTCGGAGCAGACCATCGTTCAGCTCGACGTGACACCCGACGACAGTCAGCTTCAGGCTGTAAGTGGAGTGGAAGTAGCTCCTGTTTCGGCTTCGGCCGTAAAGGCTACATGGCAGCAGCCGCTCGACCGCGATGTTGTTAAAGTGCAGTATTGCTCAGGTTCGCCATCAGGTCAGAGCGTCACCGCACCAGCCGACAACAACTACGGCTTGATGGTTGGCGCGGTATATCCGTCGAAGACATTCCGTGGACGCACAGGCTACGTGATGAAGAAAGCGCGTTTCTATCCGCTTACAGATGCAACATACACCATATACGTGTATAAGGATGACGAGATAATCAACGAGACAGCAGTGGAGGACTACACTGTGGGTAAGTGGAACGAAGTGGAACTTTCTGCACCTATCGTGGTAGAGAACGGAGCTTCTTATCGCTTGGCTGTCGACTGCTACGATGTTACGCCGGACAAGCCTGCTATCGCTTTGGATAAAAATGCGCCGATGGAAGGCTACTCGGATATCTATACGCTCGATGGCGAGTCGTGGAGTTCGATCACATCTACTGGTGTCTCTGCCAACTGGATGATTGGTCTTGTACTCGAGACTGCACAGCCTAAAGTACTGCCTATCGATGGTTACGATGTCTATATCGACAATGCGAAGAAGAATACGGAGAAAGTGGCTGAGACAACATTCACTCACGACTTCGGAACTGATGACAAGCAGCAGCACACCATCCGCGTTGATGTCTACTACACCGTGAAGTCGAAGAGCGTGAAAGGTGGCGTGACCAAATTCCTCATCGCAGTTGCTGGCATCAACGAGAACACTGTAGGACGTATCGAAATGCGCCAGGGTGAGAACGAACTCACCGTGACTGGCGAGAACGTAGAGTCGGTGGAACTCGTGTCGGCTGCTGGAGCAGTAGTGGCAAAGGCAAAGGGCGACACCGTTTCGCTCAACGGCGTGCCTGCAGGCATGTATGTGGTGAAGGCTGTTGTGGCGGGTGAGACCGTGACACGCAAGGTTATGCTCACTAAGTAGTAGAAAATAGTACTCACTGAATAATTGTTTTTAAGCAGTTTAATCACTATTTTCGTACACTTATGCTATAATTGAAGACGTTTGTGCCCATATCGACAAAAGTGGGGTTGTGTATTGCGTAATTTATGATTAATTTTGCATCGACAACAATAGAGTTAAACTTAGATTTGACCAACACAAACTCTTCTATATATATAAACAAAAAGAACGCTGGCAAGTAATGTCTTGTCAGCGTTCTTTTATGCTTTTAAGATAAGCGATGTGTATTGTAACGTATTGTTTGTCAGTGCGTTTTTAATCTTTGGTACGTTGGTTTATCTCTTTTCTTTTAATAAGTCGCGAATCTCTGTGAGCAGCAACTCCTCCTTGGTTGGCTTCGGTTCTTCAGGTGTGGGTTCTGGCTTAATATCCTCTTCCTTCTTCTTTAGGTTTGCCAGTTTGTTTATGCCCTTTACGAGGAGAAACACGCAGAAGGCGATGATGGTGAAATCGATGATGGTTTGTATGAATGCACCGTAATTGATGGTAGCAGGTTTCATCGTTTCCATTCCGAGATCTACTGCAGGCAGCTCAAACTTCAAGTCGCTGAAGTTGACACCACCGATGAGCCATCCGATAGGAGGCATGATGATATCATTAACGATAGAAGTAACAATCTTTCCGAATGCACCGCCGATAATCACACCTACAGCCATATCGACCGCATTACCCTTTACGGCGAATGCCTTGAACTCATTTAGTATTTTTCCCATAGTTTCTGTTTGTTAATTGTTTAATTCCTAATGTCCGATTGTATGTTTCTTGTTTCTAACTATCTTATTTTGCAAAGTGTATATAGCAAACTGCGCTTATTATATATAATGTATATAGCCCAGTGAAATTATATAGCGATTTTTTAAATAATTTAATACCTCTATTGGCTGCAAAATTAGAAAATAATTATTAACTTTGCGCTCGATAAAGAAAAAAATGCTCAAAAGTATTGCTTTTTGAATGTTTCAGCTCATTGGCAAGTACTGTGGAGCTTGAAAGTAAGATTTATTTTCAACCATTAATTAAAATATTAAAAAATGACAAAAGTTGCTATTAACGGCTTCGGCCGTATCGGTCGTCTGGCTTTCCGTCAGATGTTTGAGGCAGAGGGTTATGAGGTGGTTGCTATCAACGACCTTACATCTCCAAAAATGTTGGCTCACCTTCTTAAGTATGATACAGCTCAGGGTGGCTTCGCTGGCAAGTTCGGTGAGGGCAAGCACACTGTAGAGGCAACAGACAACTCTATCATCGTTGATGGTAAGGAAATCACTATCTATGCTAAGCCAAACGCTGCTGAGCTTCCTTGGGGCGAGCTTGGTGTTGACGTAGTACTCGAGTGCACAGGTTTCTACACATCAAAGGAGAAGGCTTCTGCTCACATCGCAGCAGGTGCTAAGAAGGTTGTTATCTCTGCTCCTGCTGGTAACGATCTCCCAACTATCGTTTACAACACAAACCACAAGACTTTGACTCCAGCCGACACAGTTATTTCTGCAGCTTCTTGTACAACTAACTGCTTGGCTCCTATGGCTTACGCTTTGAACAAGTATGCAGCTATCCAGTCAGGTATCATGTCTACTATCCACGCTTACACAGGTGACCAGATGATTCTCGACGGTCCTCAGCGCAAGGGCGACCTCCGTCGTTCACGTGCAGGTGCTCAGAACATCGTTCCTAACTCTACTGGTGCTGCTAAGGCTATCGGTTTGGTTATCCCTGAGTTGAATGGTAAGTTGATCGGTTCTGCACAGCGTGTTCCAACTCCAACAGGTTCTACAACTATCCTCGTTGCTGTTGTTAAGGGTAAGGACGTAACTGTAGAGGGTATCAACGCTGCTATGAAGGCTGCTTCTAACGAGAGCTTCGGTTACAACGACGAGCAGATCGTTTCTTCTGATATCATCGGTATGCGCTTCGGTTCACTCTTCGATGCTACTCAGACAATGGTTAGCAAGATCGACGAGGATACATATCAGGTACAGGTAGTTTCTTGGTACGACAATGAGAACTCTTATACTTCTCAGATGGTTCGTACTATCAAGTACCTCGCTGAGTTGAAATAATTCGTTGACTCGATTTACGACAACATATATAAGCCTGGCATTGTAAAATGCCAGGCTTTTTGTATCAATACCCCTCCTGAAACCTCATTTATGGGTTCCTAACTCCATTTCTTCTATTTCTTTTTTTAGCGGTATCAGAAACTTTTTGTAACTTTGCCAGCATGAAACAAACGATGATAACGATATTGGGTCCTACGGCAAGCGGAAAGACCGCTGTGGCAGCAGCACTCGTATTGCGCACTGAGGGCGAGATAATCAGTGCCGACTCGCGCCAGGTGTACCGCCGCATGGATATAGGTACGGGTAAGGACCTTGCCGACTACGTGGTAGACGGCACACCGATACCGTATCATCTTATCGACATAGCCGAACCAGGCACAAAGTACAATCTGTTCCAGTATCAGCAGGACTTCCACATGGCATACGACGACATCCTTAGCCGAGGCAAGCTGCCCATACTCTGTGGCGGCACCGGTCTGTACATCGAAGCCGTGCTGGGCGGCTACCAGCTCTCGCCCGTGCCGCAGAATCAGCCGTTGCGCGACGCTCTCGCCGGAAAGTCGCTTGCCGAACTCACCGAAATGCTTGTAGAACTGAAGCGCCGCAACGGGTCGAACATGCACAATCAGACCGACGTGGACACTGCCCAGCGTGCCATCCGCGCCATCGAGATAGAGACATACAACATCGAACACCCTACGTCCGAGCGCCAACTGCCGCCCATCGACTCCATTGTCGTGGGCATCAATATCGACCGCGACCTGCGACGCGAGAAGATAACGCGTCGCCTCAAAGCACGTCTCGACGAAGGCATGGCTGACGAGATACGTGCGCTGATAGACGAGGGCATCGATCCCGAAGACCTTATATATTATGGTTTAGAGTACAAATATATCACAGAATATGTCGTGGGCAGACTCTCTTACGAGGAGATGTTCCGACAATTGGAGATAGCCATACATCAGTTTGCGAAGCGACAGATGACGTGGTTCCGCGGAATGGAACGTCGCGGATACACCATACATTGGATTGATGCAACGCTGCCGATGGAGCAGAAGGTGGAGCAGATATTAAAATTACAAACGATATGATTAACGACGACCGTTGGGGCATACTCTACTGCCCGAAACATGAGACATTCAACTCCGGCAAACGCTGGGAGAAGATTGAGCGATGCCTGAAGGCAAACGGCATCGAGTACGACTACTTGCAGAGCGAAAACTCGGCAAGTGTGGAGCGTTTGGTGAAGATGATGATCAATAACGGCTACAAGACAATCGTCATCGTGGGTGGCGACTCGGCTCTTAACGATGCAGTCAACTGTCTGATGCTCACCGAGAAACGCATACGCGACAATATAGCACTCGGCGTGATACCCAACGGACTGATGAACGACTTCGCCCACTTCTGGGGATTTCGCGAGAGCGACTACGAGCAGACAATCAAGTGGCTCAAACAGCGTCGTGTGCGCAAGATTGACCTTGGCTGCATACGCTATACCAACAAGCATGGTGAGGCATGTCATCGCTATTTCCTCAACTGTATCAATATCGGACTCATTGCCGCAATAATGAACCTGCGCCGACAGACACGCCATTACTTCGGTTCGCGTACACTCTCATTCATTTTCTCGTTCATACTCATGATATTCCAGCGTCTGGAGTACAAGATGCACTTGAAGATAAACTCCGACACCGTGAAGCGCAACGTGATGACCGTATGCATAGGCAACGCCCCCGGATACGGACAGACACCGAACGCCGTGCCGTACAACGGACTACTCGATGTGAGCGTGGTTTATCACCCCGGCATGACGCAGCTCATTGAAGGTTTCTATCTCTTCGTGCGCGGAAAGTTCCTCAATCATCGTAGCGTTCATCCGTTCCGCACACGCAAGGTAGACGTGCTTGAGGCACATAAAGCACTCGTGGGTATCGACGGCAGACTGATGAAAACCCCCGTCGGACCATTCACCGTGAGTGTGGAGCAGGAGGTTATCAACTTCTTAATACCCGAGTAAATACAAACGTTTTCACAGTTAAATCCTCACATTTTGCTGACAATAGGGCAAAATGTGAGGTTTTTTTTAAATAGTTAATGTTTTATTTTGTGCATAAACATATTTTTACTACCTTTGGTTTCGTAAGGTAGCAATGCCTTTTTTGAAAGACTACTACACTTATTATAGCTAACTAATAATGAACCTTAATCATAAATCTATGAGTTATTTGAGATTCGAAAAAGCTCTGATGACAAACCTCGAAGAGTCGGTGCCACGTGAGTTGTTGCGTACAAATCGTTCGGGAGCATATTCGTGCTCTACCATTGTCGATTGTAATACGCGCAAATATCACGGCTTGCTCGTCGTACCCGTACCGGAACTTGACGACGAGAACCACGTGCTCCTTTCGTCACTCGACCCCACGGTTATACAGCATGGTGCTGAGTTCAACCTCGGTTTACACAAGTATCAGGGCAACAACTACAGTCCGAAAGGTCACAAATATATACGCGAGTTCGATTGTGACAAAGTGCCGACAACACTCTACCGCGTAGGTGGTGTTGTTCTTAAGAAAGAAGTGGTGTTCCAGCACTACGAAGACCGCATCCTTATTCGTTACACCCTTGTTGATGCACATTCTGCAACGACGCTCCGTTTCCGTCCGTTCCTTGCTTTCCGTAGCGTGCGCCAGTTTACGCACGAGAATTCAGTGGCTTCACGCGAGTACACAGAAGTAACAAACGGCATCAAGACCCGTATGTACGCAGGCTACCCCGAGCTTTACATGCAGTTCAGTAAGAAGGTGAAATTCGTCTTCCAGCCCGATTGGTATCGCGGTGTAGAATATCCGAAGGAGCAGGAGCGTGGCTACGCTTCTAACGAGGATCTCTACGTACCAGGCTACTTCGAGATGGATATCAAGAAAGGCGAGAGCATCGTGTTCTCGGCATCTACATCAGCTTGCAAGACAACCGGTCTGAAGAAACTCTTCCAGGATGAAGTGGACGAGCGTTCACCACGCGACAACTTCTTCCACTGCCTCGTGAATGCCGCACACCAGTTCCACAACCGCACAAAGAAGGACGAGCGTTACATCCTCGCCGGCTATCCTTGGTTCAAGTGTCGTGCACGCGATACGTTCATTGCCCTGCCCGGTCTCACGCTCTCAATCGAGGAGGAAGACTACTTCGAACTCGTAATGGAAACAGCCATGCGCGGACTCTACGAGTTTATGGCAGGCAAGCCACTCACAGCAAAGATTTATGAGATAGACCAACCTGACGTACTGCTTTGGTGCGTATGGGCAGTGCAGCAGTATGCTAAGCACGCTGGTCGAGAGAAATGCAACCGCAAGTATGGTAAGCTGCTCTATGACATCTTACATTATATCATAGACAACCGCCACCCGAACCTCAAGCTCTGTGAGAACGGACTCCTTTACTCGGAAGGCAAGGACAAGGCAGTGACATGGATGAACTCTACAGCAGGCGGACGCCCCGTCGTACCGCGCACAGGCTACATCGTAGAGTTCAACGCTCTGTGGTACAACGCGCTGAAGTTCTGCGCTTCTATGGCAGCCGACTATGGCGATGCAACAGAGGCAGCCGACTTCGAGCGGTATGCAACACTCTGCGGTAAGTCGTTTGTAGAAACCTTCGTCAACGAATACGGCTACCTCTTCGATTATGTAGAGCCGAAGGATAACCCCGACTGGAGCGTTCGTCCGAACATGATATTCGCCGTAGCACTCGACTACTCGCCACTCACACCAGCACAGCAGAAAGCAGTACTCGACGTATGCACCCGCGAACTCCTCACACCGAAGGGCTTGCGCTCGCTCTCGCCGAAGAGCGGTGGCTACAACCCGATGTACGTCGGTCCGCAGACACAGCGCGACTACGCTTACCATCAGGGCACAGCGTGGCCTTGGCTCGGCGGCTTCTATATGGAGGCATGTCTGAAGATATACAAGCGCACACGTCTCTCGTTCATCGAGCGTCAGATGGTGGGCTACGAAGACGAGATGACGAGCCACTGCCTCGGCACAATCCCCGAACTCTTCGACGGCAACCCACCATTCCACGGACGTGGTGCTATCTCGTTCGCTATCAACGTGGCAGAGATACTGCGCACGCTCGAACTCTTGGAAAAATATAAATATTAAAATAGGAGGATAAGTATATATGAAAGTATTAATGTTCGGATGGGAGTATCCTCCTCACGTATTTGGTGGACTCGCTACCGCTAACTTCGGAATTTCTCAGGGTCTGCACGCTCAGGGCGATGTCGAGACAGTGCTCTGTCTGCCGCATCCGTTCGGCGACGAGGATCGCAGTGCCTGCCGTATTGTGGCTATGAACTGCGTGCCTATCGCTTGGCGCGATGTCAACTACGACTACGTCAAGGAACGTGTTGGCAACATCATGGATCCAGATTATTACTATCGTCTGCGCGACCATATCTATGCCGACTTCAACTATATGCACGTCAACGACCTTGGTTGCATGGAGTTCGCCGGCGGTTACCCGTCTAACCTGCACGAGGAGATTAACAACTACTCAATCATAGCCGGCGTGGTGGCTCGCACGGAGGAGTTCGACATCATTCATGCTCACGACTGGCTCACCTATCCAGCCGGCATCAACGCTAAGCACGTAAGCGGCAAACCGCTCTGCATACACGTTCACGCTACCGACTTCGACCGCTCACGCGGTAAGGTGAACCCCACGGTTTACGCCATAGAGAAGGACGGCATGGACAACGCCGACTGCATCATGTGCGTGTCGGAACTCACACGTCAGACCGTTATCCATCAGTATCATCAGGATCCGCGCAAGTGCTTCACAATGCACAACGCCGTTTACCCACTGCGTCAGGAGTTGCAGGACATCCCGCGCCCAGACCATACGGGCAAGGAGAAAGTCGTAACCTTCCTCGGACGTATCACAATGCAGAAAGGTCCAGAGTACTTCGTTGAGGCTGCCAACATGGTGCTGCAGCGTACACGCAATGTGCGCTTCTGCATGGCAGGCAGCGGCGATATGATGGACGCAATGATTTATCTCGCTGCCGAGCGTGGCATCGCCGACCGTTTCCACTTCCCGGGCTTCATGCGTGGAAAGCAAGTGTACGAGTGTCTGAAGGATTCGGATGTATATGTCATGCCGTCAGTTTCTGAACCGTTCGGTATCTCGCCGCTTGAAGCAATGCAGTGCGGCACGCCGACAATCATCTCTAAACAGTCGGGTTGTGCCGAAATCCTCGACAACTGTATAAAGGTTGACTACTGGGATATCCACGCACTTGCCGACGCTATCTACTCAATATGTAGCAACGAGTCGCTCTTCACCTACCTCAAAGAGGAAGGCAAGCGCGAGGTCGACCAGATTACATGGGAAAAGGTGGGCGCACGCATAAAGAACCTCTACGAGCGCGTCCTCGCTGGAGACATCTAAGCCAAAGGCATATACACAACGAGTAAATCACAATACAATAATCTTAAAAGCAAACAATAATGAAAACGATTTGTTTATATTTCGAGATACATCAGAACATACAGCTGAAGCGCTATCGTTTCTTTGATATCGGCACCGACCACTATTACTATGACGACTATGAGGACGAGCGTCTCATCACTGATGTGGCTAACCGCTCGTATATGCCAGCTCTTGAGGCTTTGGGCGAAATGCTGAAGGAACATCCTGGCTTCTTCAAGGTTGCTTTCTCACTCTCAGGCGTGGGCATGGAGCAGTTGGAAATTCACGCTCCGCAGGTGCTTGAGAAGCTTCAGGAACTCAACCAGACTGGTTGCGTAGAGTTCCTCGCAGAGCCTTACTCACATGGTCTTGCTTCGCTCGCCAACGAAGAGAGCTTCGCTAAGGAAGTGAAGCGCCAGTGTCAGAAGATGAAGGAGTACTTCGGCAAAGAGCCTAAGGTGCTTCGCAACTCTTCGCTCATCTACAGCGATGACATCGGTGCTCAGGCAGCACAGATGGGCTTCAAGGGTATGCTCACAGAAGGCGCACGCCACGTCCTCGGTTGGAAGTCGCCGCACTATGTTTACAACTGTGCGCTCGCTCCTAACCTCAAGCTCTTGTTGCGCGACGTGAACCTCAGTGACGACATCTCTCTGCGCTTTAGCAATGTCGACTGGGAGGGCTATCCACTCTTCGCTGACAACTACGTTGACCGCATTGCCAACTTCCCCGGCGAGGAGCACGTAGTGAATATCTTTATGGAGCTTTCTGCTCTCGGTGTGGCTCAGCCGTTGTCGAGCAACATCCTCGACTTCCTCAAGGCTCTGCCCGAATGCGCTAAGCAGCGCGGTCTCACATTCTCTACACCGAGCGAGATCTGCGAGACAATGCCAAGCGTAGGCGCACTCGATGTGCCCGACACACTCTCTTGGACCGACGAGGAGCGCGACGTGAGCTCTTGGCTCGGTAACCCGATGCAACGCGAGGCGTTCAACAAGCTCTATAGCGTAGCCGACCGTGTGCGCATCGCCGACGACCCACGTATCAACCAGGACTGGGACTACCTGCAGGCTTCTAACAACTTCCGTCAGATGACTACAAAGCCGTCGCAGGTAGGCATAGACCGTGGCATCTATGCATCGCCGTTTGACGCATTCACCAACTATATGAACATCCTCGGCGACTTCATCGCTCGCGTTAATTCGCTCTATCCTGAGTCTGTTGACAACGACGAGCTTGCTTCGCTCCTCACCACCATCAAGAATCAGGACGAGGAGATTGAGATGAAGAACAAGGAAATCACTCGTCTGCAGACCAAGATTGAGAAGATTGAGGCTGCTGAGGAGAAGCTCCGCGCTAAGCTTGAGAAGACAAAAGCTCCGAAGGCAGAGACTGCTCCTAAAGCAAAGAAGCCTGCTGCAAAGAAGCCTAAGTCTGCTGAAGTGAAGGAGGAGGCTAAGGAAACTGAGCCAAAGAAGGCTTAGCAATTAGCAATTCCGAACCTATAGAATTAGAAAGATATTAAGGTTCTTGTACAATAAATATTGGTTATAAAGGTTTAAATGCTCTACTGCGTGATGCAGTGGAGCATTTTTGCTTTTATGTATTTTGTATTTCTCTCTTTTGCATTGTTTCATGCTAATATCAAATACGTGATAAAATCGGCAGCAAGTTATCTGAGTTTTTCTACCTGTGGCACACTGATTATTCCTCTGCTGAAGTGTAGCACTCCGTCGGCTTGCATTGCGTTGAGTGCCTCCGACACATTGAGACGACTTGTGCCGAGTTCCTGCGCAAGGCGAGTCATCTTTATACGTATCACTTTAGAACCGATAGGCGAGAGACAGCGTAGTTTAAGGAACGTGGCGATGCGTGCCCGTAGCTCAGTAGGCATTGGATGCCAAAGCTTACGCTCTGCTTTCTGCGCCATTGCTGACACAATGTTAAGCATATTGATACGGAAGATGATAAACTCGTCGGAGATATGCATAAGGTCGCTCTGGCATATCTCCACAGTGTCGCTTTCGTCTACAGATGTGAACGTGCGTGTGTAGTGTGGCGAGAGTCCCATGAAGTGCTCTATTTGTAGGATGCAGGGAGCCTTGATGTGTTCTTCTATCGAGTAGCTGTGGTCGTCGGCATGAGCCACAACCTTCACATCGCCACTCAATAGAATGGCGATGTTGTTGCATTTCTCTCCCTCCTTCTTGATTATTTCGTTCTTGCCGAACTTCTTGAAGCTGAACTTCGTCTGACCGATAATCTGCATGAGGTTGTCGCTTGTGAGACCCTGGAACAATGGTATCTCGCGAAGCCTGTCGTAGAGATTAAGCATTTACTTCAGAATCTTGTCCTCCATAGATGGCGAATACCATACCTGTAGGTTGCCCTTGTCGTCGCTATATATGAGATATGCCATCAGTTCGGGGTGCTCTGCGAGCACTTTCTGTGCTTTCTCCATACCCATCACCATGAATGCGGTAGCATAGGCATCGGCTTCCGCGCAGTGCTTGGCGAGTACAGTTGCGGAGAGGATGCTGTGCTGCACGGGGTAGCCCGTAGCAGGGTCGATGGTGTGAGCGTACTTCTTGCCACCACGATAGTAGAAGTTGCGGTAGTTGCCGCTGGTAGCCATAGCGCGATCCTTCACGTTAAGTACGGTCTGCAGCTCGTTGTTCACGTTCAGTGAGTCGTCCGACGGCTTCGTCACGCCAATCTTCCATGGCAGACGCTTCTCGCTGATACCGTGCGTAACCACCTCGCCGCCAATCTCCACCATATAGTTCTTTATGCCGCGCTTCTCAAGCAGACGCGCTACCACGTCGCAGCCGTAGCCCTTGGCGATAGCACTGCAGTCGAGCATCACGCGTGGGTCGGTCTTCTGTATGCGGTGGTTCACGAGCTTCACCTTGTTATATCCAACGATGGCACGCAGCGAGTCGACCATGTGCTTTGTCGGTGGGTTACCCGTCTTGAAGCCGAACCCCCATGCGTTCACGAGCGGAGCCACGGTGATGTCGAATGCTCCGTCGGTCTTGTCGGAGATGCTCTCTGCCAGGTTGAACACGCTCTCGAACATATCGTTCGTCTCCACGTCCTCTCCGCGGTTGATGTGCGAGATGATTGATTCCTTGTTGAACATCGACAAAGCATCGTCTACCTTCTGTAGTTCGGCGAGGATGTCTGCCTGTATAGACGAGTCGTTCTGATAAGTGATGTGATAGAACGTACCGAATATCTGTCCCTTATCGTGCTGGTAAGGTATACTGCGCTGCTGGCGCACTATATAGACTGTTCCGATAATGAGGAACAGGAGGAATGGCAAGCGCCATAGAAGTCTTTTGTTTGTCATAATTATATCTCAAAGATGATGTTGAACGTGCCACCCAAACGGCTTCTGCCTTGTTTTCCGTAGCCCGGAACATACCAAGTGTTGCCAATCTTGCCGTCGTTGTGTGCTATGCGTCTGCGGTAGCGCACCGACCAACCCAATCGGAACGGACCTGCAATCTTTGCATCGACACCGAACACTGCCTCCATCCAATGATAGTTGGCTTTCATGCCCTTCACGTTGTATGTGATATCGTCGCCCCATATGGGGTCTTTCAATCCGTTGCCCGACACGTCGAACTTGTAGTAAGTCATGGCGTAGCGTGCGCCGGCATAGACGCGGTAAGCGTCGTGCTTGTTCTTTGCGATGTTGAAGTCTGCACCCACACGCCAGTAGGGGGCTGATGTCTTGTATCTGAGGTTTGTTGTAGGGTTGTCAGCGTCGGCTGTGCCATAGCCTAACTCGAACACGGGGAAGTAGCGATCCTTAAGGTTGATGCGCAGCGCAGCCTCATACTGTCCGTAGTCGCTGAACGCCAGTTGCGCCAGTCCCACCACGTCAGCCGACACCGCCACACCTCGGAAGAACGCCACCGAGTCTTTCTCTGCCTTCGCTGATTTCTCCGCAATGGCTTCTTTCCTGCTCTGAGCCGATACAGTCGTCACTGCAATCAGCAGCAGACTAATTGCTATGCCCCTTGAAACGAATGAGGAAGTGCGCTTTACCGTCATTATATGTTACCTTATTATAATTTATCGTTATGTTTTCTATCGCCTCAGTGGTGAACTTCACGTCCGTGATGGTGTGGAAGAACTGCGGATTGCAGTCGACCGACTCGAAGTGCGGGTCGTTCTGCTTCGCTACCCACACCGTGTCCGTTGTGCTCACTTCGCTATCCTTCTGCTTTATCGTGAAGACATACACGTCCGTTGTGCGCTGATAGCTCATCGGCAGTGCGATGCTGTCGAAGTCGGCGAGTCGGTTGATGATGACAGTGTCGTTGTCCTTGTAGTCTATAGAGCGTGGTACGGCTACGGTCAGCGTGTCTTCCATCTTTGTTATGTCGCCGTCGAGTCGGAACGTGGCGTACACGCGATTGTTCAGCGGACAGTCTATCGACGAGCACGCAGCCAGCAGGAACAGTGCCACCATTGCTATGGCTGTTGATATAGTTGATGTTCGCATTTGTTGTTTATGAGTTTGTCTTATTTCTCGCAGCGCAGTGTCTTCTCTATCTGATAGTCGTTGCGGTTCTGCGACGAGCGACTAACGAGGTCGCCGATGAAGCCTGCGAGGAAAAACTGTGTGCCGATCATCATCACGGTGAGCGCAATGAAGAAGTAGGGCGAGTCGGTGATGAGTCGCTGTGGGATGCCATGCGCTAAGCACCATAGCTTGTCTACGCCCAACGCAACCACCGAGAGGAAGCCGATGAAGAACATCAGCGTGCCGAGGAAACCGAACACGTGCATCGGTTTCCTGCCGAAGCTCGAAAGGAACCACAGCGTGATGAGGTCGAGATAGCCGTTGAAGAAACGGTTCCAACCCATAAACTTCGACTTGCCGAACTTGCGTGCCTGATGGTGCACCGGCTTTTCTCCGATCTTGTCGAAGCCTGCGTTCTTAGCCAAGTAGGGTATGTAGCGGTGCATCTCGCCGTACACTTCGATGTTCTTCACTACGTCCTTGCGGTAAGCCTTCAGTCCGCAGTTGAAGTCGTGCAGATTGTGTATGCCGCTCACCTTGCGTGCCGTAGCGTTGAAGAGTTTCGTAGGTATAGTCTTCGAGAGCGGGTCGCCCTGCTTGCGGTTCTGTTTGTATCCGCTCACGAGGTCGTAGCCCTCGTCCACAATCATGTGATAGAGTGCAGGTATCTCGTCGGGCGAGTCCTGCAGGTCGGCATCCATAGTGATTACTACGTCGCCTTCTGCTTCCTTAAATCCGCAGAAGAGTGCCGGACTCTTGCCGTAGTTGCGACGGAATTTGATGCCTTTCACTGCTGGTGACTTCTGCGAGAGGCTTTCGATGACGTTCCACGAGTTGTCGGTAGAGCCATCGTTTACGAAGATTACTTCGTATGTGAAGTTGTTTGCCTTCATCACGCGTTCTATCCACGCGTAGAGTTCGGGGAGCGACTCCTCCTCGTTGAACAAAGGAACTACTACTGTTATATCCATATTGTGTTGAGATGTTGTTATGTTGAGATGAGGTGTTGAGATTTAATATCTGTTTCTTTTTCCGATAAGCGCAATCGGCAGACTAATAATCGCACCGATGGCGAGGTTTTGCATCATAAACATGAACGCCCATTGTACTGGTGTAATCATCGTTATGAGGTCCATGCTGCTCTTGATCTCTTCTTTCGACACGCCGTTCTGTTCGTAGACGGGTGCTACTTGCTTCATCGTTGTAGTGATGAGCTCGGCAAATGCGCCATTGTCCAAGAACTGGAAGTAAGCGTACTGCACGAGTGCGAACACTAATGAGGCGTAGATGAACACGTAGAGCGAGTAGGCGTAAGCGCGGCGGAACGATATCACGCCGTAGAGAGCTTGCGTGCGGAATGCAGCAAGACGCTTGCCTACGAGAAACGGCGTAGCCAATGCTAAGATGTTGCCGATGAGTCCGGCGTTTAGCATCATTATACATGCGAAGCTTGCTGCCCACAACAATGCGAGCAGCAAGGCATCTTGGCGTGCGAACGCCTTTAGTTGTACAAGGTGTGCTACGTTTATCATTAGCGCATCACTTTAAATGTGTTATTACCCTGCTTCACGATGAACACGCCGTGCTGTGCATCGCCCGCAACCACTCTGCCGCTGAGGTCGTACACGGTGTAAGGCAGGGTAGGGTTGAATTTGCCCTGCGTGCCCGCTGTTACGTTGCCGATAGCTGTGGTCGCCTGACCCTTCACACCGATTATAGCCATGTCGCGCACCTGCCATGTTGGAGCCTCGCTTGTGGTGCTTGTGTAGTGGAACACGATGTTAATCTTCTTGCCAGCCCATGCGCTGAGGTCTATGTCGCCCGAGTTAATGAAAGTCCAATCTGCGCCTTTGGGCCATGCGAAGCCTTCGAGCTTTGTCGTCTTGCCCTCGCAGCGCACCTCCACGCTGAGTTTCTCGCTCGGTTTCTTCGCGTAGTTCACGGCGTGACTGAATGTCATTGTTGCCGATTTATATTCGCTGAGGTCAATCTCGGGTGTGACAACCGAGCTCTCTGCTGCAAATTTCGTTGCGTATGTGTTTGTTCCTTCCTTCATGGCACCCGTACCTTTCCAACCATATGATTTTGTGAGTTCCCATACCTCTACGCCCTCTTTCGGATAGAGCGGAGTTTCGATGGTGCATCCGCCATCAGATGTCTTGAAGTTTGCCAGATATATACACATCCTGCTTTCGTCGCCCATCTCCACCTTTGTTGTTACGGTCTTAGCATGGTCGAACTCGTAGTTGATGCTGTCGCCCCAGATATACTCCATGAGGTTAGGAAAGTCGATGAACGGGTTGCGGTTGCCCTGGATGCTGTACACAATGTTGTTGCGCTTAGCCTCCAGGTCGCTCACGGGGTCTTCTTTCGCCCACTTGATGTAGAGGTCGGAAGCCCACTTCTGCAGCGTAGGATAGTCGCCCGTTTCGAGCGATTTCAGACCCTCCTTCACCCACTTGTAGTCCTGATAGCACGTAGCCATGTAGAGGTATGCACGAGCGAAGTCGCCCTGCCACTCTGGGTAGGGTTGCCACATCTTTGTGCCGCTATTGCCCGAACCAACCTTTATCACGCCGTTGTCGTACGTCGCATTTGTCACCACGCCCATGCCGTAGTTGCTCTTTGTGGTGTTCGCCTTAGCGTCGCTCGGCATGAGGTTGTAGAGGTCTTTGTAAGCCTGGCGTTGCTCACCGCCCCACCAACTCTTCGGGAACGAGTGCTCGATGTTCATCGAGCGGCACGATGCGCCCCATTCGCCGAACTCCACTTTGTTAGGCGAGTAGCGGTCGATGACGTATCCGTTGTCGTTGTCGGTGAGGTAGAAGCCCCACCATGTAGCTGCAATGCCCTTGCCGTAGCTCAAAACACGAGCCTCTTTTATGATGTTGTGCACGGCGGTCTTCAGTTCCGCTCCCTTCTTGCCTTTCAGTGCGTCGTAGTAGCCCTCCGGAATTTGTGCAGAGGCTGTGATAGAGACGATAGTAGCGATAAGTATTATCGCCAAGGCTTTAATGTTTGTTCGTTTCATTTGTTTCGATTTGAATGTTTCTTCTTTGTATAAGTCCGTATTAGAACAACAAAGTTACCACTTTAAGCTGAATATGTTATATATATAATGTGTAAAAATGCTTAATCGCCTATTTCGTTATCTCACCGCAGATGCTACGCCCCATGAGGCTGCGTATAGCGCGCACGTCCTTGTAGTGCGCCTGCAGGAACATTAGTTTGGTGATGGCACTCTCCACGGTGCTGTCGCCGCCACTCACTACGCCTGCGTCTTGTAGCTGGAAGCCCGTGTCGTAGCGTCCCATCTTCACGAAGCCTGCTACGCACTGGCTGATATTCACCACCGTCACGCCGCGCTGTGTGGCGTCCTTCAGCAGTCGCATGAGCCATGGCTTCTGTGGAGCGTTGCCGCTGCCGAAGCTTCTCATCACTATGCCGCGCAGTTCGGGTGCTTCAAACATGTGGCGCACCACGTTCTCTTGAATGCCAGGGAAAAGCGAGAATACCACTACGTTCGGGTCCATGGACATGTGGGGTATCATCGGTTTTGAATAGTCGGGCTTTAGGATGTAGTGTGGGTTGAACTGAAACTCGACACCTGCTTCGCACAGGTGCGGATAGTTGAACGAGTTGAAGGCATTGAAGCCGTCGGCACTCTCCTTCGTGCTACGGTTGCCACGCAGCAGTCTGCCACTGAAGTATATGCACACCTCCGGCACCATCGGTCTACCATCCTCGCCGAATGCCGCTGCCAACTCAATGCTCGTCAGCAGGTTCTCCTTGCCGTCCGTGCGCAACTGCCCGATAGGCAGCTGAGAGCCAGTGAGGATGACCGGCTTAGTGAGGTTTTCGAGCATGAACGACAGAGCCGATGCCGTGTAAGCCATAGTGTCGGTGCCATGCAGTACAACAAAACCATCGTAGGCTTCATAATTGTCGGCGATGATGCGCACAAGCTGGGCCCATCGGCGCAGACTCATGTCTGAGGAGTCGATGGGTGGTGTGAACTGATATGTGTCTACCTCCGTCGGCAGGAGTGCAAATTCGGGGAAGTTAGACAGAAGATGGTCGAAGTTCAGCGGTTCGAGGGCTCCCGTGTCGGGGTTGTGTCCCATACCGATTGTGCCACCGGTGTAGATCAATAACACCTTGTTGAGTCGTGGGCTTACTTGCTTGTTGTTCATATTTGAAAAGGCTTATGACACATTATTGACTAAGCCGATGCGAGCTCTCGCCTACATCGCTATAATCAGTGGTATGCTATTACCCGACAAAATTAATTAATTTTTGTGACAATATACCCGCTTGCGCTATGTTTTTTATGTACTTAATGCGTTTAGCGCATCAACTTTTGTCAAATAGAACATCTACTTTGGTCGTCGTTTAGCGTCCGCGGTCTGTGTGGACGGCGTTCGCAATCTGTGTGGGTGGCGTTCGCAATCTGCGTGGACGGCGTTCGCTGTCTTTCGCCAAAGCAGTGCATTTAGTTTCTAAAATATGATAAATGAGTCTGTAAAAACTTGTCAGTATCAGAAATAAGTAGTATTTTTGCAGACGATATTTAAACATAGACAGAATAATTGTTATGAAGAAATTATTATTACCAATAATTATACTGACAATAGTGGTACTTCTCAGCGGTTGCTCCGCAGCGAAGAAGGTTCCGTATTTTAAGAATATCGATTCTATAAGTCTTGCTGCTTCTAAAGGGTTGTATGATGCGCGCATCATGCCAAAGGACTTGCTCTCCATAGCAGTCGTTACATCCGACCAGGAGACATCACGTCCGTTCAACCTTTTTGCAAATATGCCGACAACAAACGGTAGTTCGTCGACCATTATGAACACTACCGTGCAGCAGTATCTCGTCAACAACGATGGCGAGATAAACTTCCCCGTTATCGGCAAGCTCAAGGTTGTTGGTCTTACCAACACCGAGTGCGAGCAGTTGATTTTTTCGAAAGTGAAGCCCTACTTCTCTGAAGCAGAGAACCCCGTTGTTACAGTTCGTTTGTCGAGCTATAGGGTAGTGTTGGCAGGTGCAGTTAAGTCGCCTGGTGTCGTCCCCGTCACTAACGAGAAGATGAGCATCATGGAGGCAATAGCTTCGGCAGGCGACCTCACCATCTTCGGTAAGCGCGACAATGTTCTCCTTATTCGTGAGAACCCCGACGGACAGAAGGAGATACATCGTCTTAATCTGAACGATGCTAATCTCATCAATTCGCCTTACTATTATGTTCAGCAGAACGATTACATATACGTAGAGCCCAACAAGGTTGAAGCTAACAATGCCTATGTTAGTGCTACCACCTCTTTGTGGATGTCGTTCCTGAGCGTAGGACTGTCGTTGACAGGCCTTCTGATTGGTATTTTAAAATAATGTATATAAGCGTCGGGCTATTTGTCTTGGCGCTTAATTTTTACCTATACAGTAATAATCTTCAATCGAAACACATTTAAACACATAATAGAAGTATCGTGGAACCGTTGAAACATGAATGCGGTGTGGCAATGATACGATTGCTCAAGCCGCTCGAATACTATCAGGAGAAGTACGGCACGTGGATGTTCGCACTCAACAAGCTCTATCTGATGATGGAGAAACAGCACAACCGCGGACAGGAAGGTGCCGGAATGGCATGTGTAAAATTCGACGGAATGCCCGGAACAGAATACATGTTCCGTGAGCGTGCCGAAGGCAAGGATGCCATTACCGAGATATTCGGACGCGTGCAGAAAGAGTACGCCCGACTCTCGCCCGAACTGCTCGCCGATGCCGAGTTTGCAAAGAACCATCTGCCCTTCGCCGGACAGCTCTACATGGGACACCTGCGCTACTCCACGACCGGAAAGAAAGGACTCGCATACGTGCATCCTTTCCTGCGTCGCAACAACTGGCAGGCTAAGAACCTCTGCATCTGCGGCAACTTCAATATGACTAATATCGACGAGATATTCCAGCAGATGCTCGCGCAGGGTATGTTCCCACGCATCTATAGCGACGGTTACACTCTGCTCGAACTGATGGGCCACCGCCTCGACCGCGAAGCCGAACGCAACTTTGTTGATGCGAAGAAGCTCGGACTCGAAGGCATGGACATAACCAGCTATATCGACAACCATATGGATATGGCGAACGTGTTGCGCACCACAATGCCCAACTTCGACGGTGGCTACGTGATGTGCGGACTCACTGGGTCGGGCGAGATGTTCTCTATGCGCGACCCGTGGGGAATACGACCAGCGTTCTACTACCAGAACGACGAGTTCGTAGCCGTAGCATCCGAACGCCCAGTGCTGCAAACGACGTTCGACCTCGAATGCGACGATATCAAAGAGTTGCAGCCCGGCAATGCGCTGCTCGTGAACCGCAGCGGAGAGGTGCGCATGGAGCGCATACTCGAACAGCGCGGCGACTCGGCTTGCTCGTTCGAACGCATATACTTCAGTCGCGGTTCCGACCGCGACATTTATCGCGAGCGTAAACGCCTCGGCGAACTGCTCGTGCCGCAAGTGCTCGATGCCGTAGATGGCGACATCAACCACACCGTGTTCTCGTTCATACCGAACACAGCTGAGGTAGCTTACTACGGATTGCTCTCAGGCTTCAAGAAATGTCTCAACCGACAGAAGGTGCAGCAGATACAACAACTCGACCACGAACCGACCGACGAGGAACTGCACGCTATTCTCGACACATACGTGCGCTCCGAAAAGGTGGCGATAAAGGACATAAAGCTGCGCACATTCATCACCGAAGGCAACTCGCGCAACGACCTCGCGTCGCACGTCTACGACATAACATACGGATGCATAGAGCCTGGCGTAGACAACCTTGTGGTGATAGACGACTCTATCGTGCGCGGAACGACGCTCAAGGAGAGCATCCTGCGCATCCTCGACCGCCTGCACCCGAAGAAGATTGTCGTCGTGTCGTCGGCTCCGCAGATACGCTACCCCGACTATTACGGCATCGACATGCCGCGTCTGGAGGAGTTCTGTGCCTTTCGTGCCACCATCGAGCTGATACGCGAGCGTGGTATGAACGACCTGCTGCAGCGCGTCTACGAGGCGTGCAAGCTCGAACTGCTCAAACCCAAAAGCATGATGCGCAACTGCGTGCGCGACATATACAAACCCTTCACAGCGGAGGAGATAAACCGAAAAGTGGTAGAGATGCTCCGACCGGAAGGTCTGAAGACACCGGTCGAACTCGTGTTCCAGTCGATAGACGGACTGCATGAAGCCATCCCCGACCACCACGGCGACTGGTACTTCACAGGCAAGTACCCAACGCCAGGCGGAACAAAACTCTGCAACCAGGCGTTCGTCAACTTCATCGACCGACAGAAGTAGGACAAGGCTTCGCATACATACATCGAAGTTGAGCCTTGGCGTTGTGACGAACACAAGTAGAATACACGTTTTGTGGTTATTAAGAAGAGGATGAACTCCGAAACAACCATGAACAAACACGCCCTGAAAGGGCAAAAGTGAACACAGAGGATCGACTTTTGCGCTTCCAGGGCGTCTGTGCGCGATAAAACTAACAACGAATAAAAATTAATTCGAGAAGATATATAAATATGAGAAATGTAACTTTAGTATTGGAAGACGGAACCAAGTTCCACGGAAAGTCGTTCGGTTATGAAGCACCGGTGGCAGGCGAGGTAGTTTTCAACACTGCTATGATGGGCTACCCTGAGTCGCTCACCGACCCTTCGTACGCCGGACAGCTAATGACTCTGACCTATCCGTTGGTTGGTAACTATGGTGTGCCACCGTTCACCACTGAGGAGAACGGACTGCCTACATTCATGGAGAGTGACAAAATCTACGCTTCGGCTATCATCGTGGCTGACTACAGCGAGCAGTACTGCCATTGGAATGCCGTAGAGAGTCTTGCCGAGTGGCTCAAACGTGAGCATGTACCGGGCATCACCGGCATCGACACGCGCGAACTTACTAAGGTGCTGCGCGAGCACGGTGTTATGATGGGTAAGATTATCTTCGACGACGAGCCCGAGAACGTGCCGACAGCCGAGTATGCTGGAGTTAATTTCGTGGATAAGGTGAGCTGCAAGGAGATTATCCGCTACAACGAGGGTGCTAAGAAGAAGGTGGTGCTCGTCGACTGCGGCGTGAAGGCCAACATCATCCGCTGCCTCATCAACCGCGGTTGCGAGGTGATTCGTGTGCCTTGGAACTACGACTATACCGACATGGAGTTCGATGGATTGTTCCTTGCCAACGGTCCTGGCGACCCCGACATGTGCGAGGCTGCAGTGAAGATTATCCAGAAGCAGATGAGCCTCTCCGACAAGCCTATCTGCGGTATCTGCATGGGCAACCAGCTCCTCGCTAAGGCAGCAGGCGCACATATCTACAAGCTAAAGTACGGTCACCGCTCACACAACCAGCCGGTGCGCATGGTAGGCACAGAGAAGTGCTTCGTAACATCGCAAAACCACGGCTACGCAGTAGACGCTAAGACGCTCGGTGCCGATTGGGAAGAGCTCTTCGTGAATATGAACGACGGATCGAACGAGGGCATTCGCCACAAGTCGAAGCCTTGGTTCTCAAGCCAGTTCCACCCGGAGGCTTGCTCAGGTCCGGTTGATACAGAGTTTATGTTCGACAAGTTCGTAGAGGCTATGAACTAACTGAAGAGTGAAGAACGAAAAGTGAAATCCAAATGTTTAAGTTTTGTGTTGTCGGGCGTAGCCTGATTAAACATTAAACATTAATCATTAAACATTAGAATAAATGAAAGACGAAAATATAAAGAAAGTGTTATTGCTCGGTTCGGGTGCCTTGAAGATTGGCGAAGCGGGCGAGTTCGACTACTCTGGTTCGCAGGCGCTTAAGGCTCTGCGCGAAGAGGGCATAGAGACAGTGCTCATCAACCCGAACATCGCAACAGTGCAGACATCGGAAGGCGTTGCCGACCAGATATATTTCCTTCCCGTACAGCCTTACTTCGTAGAGGAAGTAATCAAGAAGGAGCGTCCTGACGGCATCCTCCTCTCGTTCGGTGGACAGACCGCGCTCAACTGCGGTGTTGAACTCTACCGCAATGGCATCCTCGACAAGTACAACGTGCGTGTGCTCGGTACGCCGGTGCAGGCTATCATCGACACCGAAGACCGTGAGCTCTTCGTTGAGAAGCTCGACGAGATCGGCGTAAAGACTATCAAGAGCGAGGCTTGCGAGAACATGGAGCAGGCACGCAAGGCGGCTGCCGAACTCGGTTACCCGGTCATCATCCGCGCTGCTTACGCTCTCGGCGGACTCGGTTCTGGCTTTGCTGACAACGAAGAGGAACTCGTAAAGCTCGCTGAGAAGGCATTCTCGTTCTCTCCGCAGGTGCTCGTAGAGAAGAGTCTCAAGGGCTGGAAGGAGATTGAGTACGAGGTGGTGCGCGACCGCTACGACAACTGTATCACAGTCTGCAACATGGAGAACTTCGACCCGCTCGGCATCCACACCGGCGAGTCTATCGTTATCGCTCCGTCGCAGACCCTCACCAACTCTGAATATCACAAGCTGCGCGCTCTCGCCATCAAGATCATCCGCCACATCGGCATCGTGGGCGAGTGTAACGTGCAGTACGCCTTCGACCCGCAGTCGGAAGACTACCGCGTAATTGAGGTGAACGCTCGTCTGAGCCGTTCTTCTGCTCTCGCTTCTAAGGCTACGGGCTATCCGCTCGCCTTTGTTGCGGCTAAGCTCGGTATGGGCTACGGCTTGTTCGAGTTGAAGAACTCAGTAACAAAGACCACATCCGCATTCTTCGAGCCTGCACTCGACTACGTTGTCTGCAAGATTCCGCGTTGGGACCTCTCTAAGTTCCGCGGCGTAGACAAGGAGCTCGGCTCTTCAATGAAGTCGGTAGGCGAGGTTATGGCTATCGGTCGCAACTTCGAGGAGGCTATCCAGAAGGGTCTGCGCATGATTGGTCAGGGTATGCACGGCTTCGTAGAGAACAAGGAACTTGAGATTGACGATATCGACGCAGCTCTGCGCGAGCCGACCGACAAGCGTGTGTTCGTCATCTCTAAGGCTATGCATAAGGGCTACACCGTCGACCAGATTCACGAACTTACAAAGATCGACAAGTGGTTCCTCGAGAAACTCCAGCATATCATCGACATCGATGAGGCTATGAAGAAGTGCAACATAAACACTCTCGACAAGGAGCTCCTGCGTACCGCTAAGGTGTACGGCTTCACCGACTTCCAGATTGCGCGTGCCGTTGGTCTTGAGGACGAGCTCAAGTCGATGCGCAAGGCGTCGCTCGTCGTGCGCAACCGTCGTAAGAACTACGGCATCCTGCCGGTTGTTAAGCAGATTGACACCCTGGCTGCCGAGTATCCTGCACAGACCAACTATCTGTACGTTACATACGCTGGCGTGAAGAGCGACATCACCTTCGAGAACGACAAGCGTTCTATCATCGTGCTCGGTTCGGGTGCTTACCGCATCGGCTCTTCTGTAGAGTTCGACTGGTGCGGCGTTCAGGCTCTGAACACTATCCGCAAGGAGGGCTACCGCTCGGTTATGATCAACTATAACCCCGAGACCGTGTCTACCGACTACGATATGTGCGACCGTCTCTACTTCGACGAGCTTACCTTCGAGCGTGTTATGGATATCATCGACCTCGAGCAGCCTAACGGCGTAATCGTATCTACCGGCGGTCAGATTCCTAACAACCTCGCTGTGCTCCTCGACGAGCAGCACGTGCCTATCCTCGGTACAAAGGCTCAGGACATCGACAACGCCGAAGACCGTGCTAAGTTCTCGCAGATGCTCACCAACAACGGCATCAACCAGCCTGAGTGGAGCGCCCTCACAAGCATGGATGACATCGACCGCTTCATCGAGCGTGTGGGCTTCCCGGTGCTCGTCCGTCCGTCGTACGTACTCTCTGGTGCTGCCATGAACGTATGCTCTAACGAGGACGAGCTGAAGCGCTTCCTCCAGCTTGCGGCTAACGTGAGCGAGGACCACCCGGTTGTGGTGAGCAAGTTCATCGAGCACGCTAAGGAAATCGAGATGGACGCTGTGGCAAAGAACGGTGAGGTTATCGCTTACGCTATCTCTGAGCACATCGAGTTCGCAGGTGTTCACTCTGGCGACGCTACTATCCAGTTCCCGCCGCAGAAGCTCTATGTCGAGACCGTGCGCCGCTGTAAGCGCGTAGGCCGTCAGATTGCTAAGGAGCTGCACATCAACGGTCCGTTCAACATCCAGTTCATGGCTCGCGACAACGATATTCTCGTTATCGAGTGCAACCTCCGCGCTTCGCGTTCGTTCCCGTTCGTGAGCAAGGTGCTCAAGATCAACCTCATCGAGCTTGCCACACGCGTTATGCTTGGCTTGCCGGTTGAGAAGCCGAGCAAGAATCTCTTCGACCTCGACTATGTTGGTATCAAGGCTTCGCAGTTCTCGTTCAACCGTTTGCAGAAGGCAGACCCAGTGCTCGGCGTAGATATGAGCTCTACTGGCGAGGTTGGCTGCTTGGGCGACGACACCAATACCGCACTTCTGAAGAGTATGCTCTCTGTGGGTCATCGCATCCCGAAGAAGAACATCCTTCTCTCTACCGGTGGTGCTAAGCAGAAGGTGGCTATGCTTGACGCTGCAAAGATGCTCATCGACCACGGCTACAACCTCTATGCTACGGGCGGTACAAGCAAGTTCCTCACCGAGAACGGCATCCAGAACACTCACGTGCTCTGGCCGTCTGAGGAGGGCGACGAGCCTAAGGCTCTCGACTTGCTGCACAATCACACTATCGACATGGTTGTGAATATTCCGAAGAACCTCACAAGCTCGGAGCTTACCAACGGTTACAAGATACGCCGTGCTGCCATCGACCTCAACGTGCCTCTGATTACGAACGCACGCCTCGCAAGCGCATTCATCTATGCGTTCTGCACTACTAAGCTTGAGGATATCGGCATCAAGGCTTGGAGCGAGTATTAAAATAGGAGGGTATGGCATCCTTGCCATACCCACGCAGCCACCCTAAGGGGGTGCAGCGGTCTCCGCTGCACCAACCGAGCAATCCTGTGTCAGCAACTCATTGCTGGGTGGAGAGTATATAAAAAGCGGATTTATCTGTTTGCAGCTAATAAGCAAACAGATAAATCCGTTTTTTGTTTCTATACAATTCTTTCGCCTTTTCTTGCCGCTTATCCATAAAATTTATAAATTTGTGCGTTATACCATTAATGATTACAGAAACAACCCGAAATAGAACCAACTACAGATGAAGAAAAGCGAACTATATAAATATGTGCTCGACTACTTCCGCGGCATCCACCCGGAGGTGACCACTGAACTGGAGTTCGGCAGCGTGTTTCAGCTACTCGTTGCCGTTGTGCTCAGTGCGCAATGCACCGACAAGCGTGTCAATCAGGTGACCCCTGAACTCTTCGCCCACTATCCCGACGCACGCTCTATGGCAGAAGCCGACGAGTTTGAGGTGTACGAATACGTGAAGAGTGTGAGCTATCCGAACGCCAAGGCGCGCCACCTTGTAGAACTCGCTCGCATGATACAGGGCGAGTACGGGGGTGAAGTGCCGCACGACTTCGACAGTCTGTTGCGCTTGCCAGGCGTAGGTCGTAAGACGGCTAACGTGATGCTGGCAGTGGCGTTCGGCGAGGCTGCGATGCCCGTTGACACGCACGTGTTCCGTGTGAGCCACCGTCTCGGACTCGTGCCACGCACGGCTGACACGCCACTGAAGGTGGAGCAGCATCTTGTGAAGCACATACCAGCTGACGATCTTGCGAAGGCACACCATTGGCTGCTCCTGCACGGCAGATACATCTGCACGAGTAGGAAAGCGCATTGTGAGAAGTGTGAGTTCAAGGCTGTGTGCCCGAGCTCTACGTGCAAGTGATGTGGCACGTTGCTGATCCGCATCGACCGACGCAGATGTCCGCATCGACCGACGCAGATGTCCGCATCGACCGACGCAGATGTCCGTATCGACCGACGCAGATGTCCGCGTCGACCGACGCAGATGGATTTTTTACTACTAACGACGAATGAAAACAAACGGCAAGTTACAATTATATCCTTGTTTGCGCATCGCCATGTGCCTCATTGCAGGCATATATGTAGGCGATGCGACGGCAGCCTGTATGCCGCTCGTGCTGTGGCAGTGGTTGTTCGTCGGTTTGCTTGCTGTTGTCCTTTTGTTATATCTGCTCAATCGCCATGCTATAGTGCAAACCCTCATTTTGTTCGGCATTATGATGGCGGGTGGAGCGTGGCGCATAGCCTATGTAGAGCGTCAGCAAAGGTATGCCTTTTCGGGCGAAGAAGAAACGTATGAAGCGGTTGTCGTGGCGCAACCGATAGAGAAAAAGCGTTCGTTCAAGTGCGAGCTTGCCATTGTTCGGGGCAGGCTGGCTGGGCATAGGGTGAACGCCTACTTCCAGAAGAGCCATACCGACACTGCTGCGTTGTCGCTTACTGTTGGCGATGGCATCACCGCACAGTCCGTGTTCAGCCACTTCGACGATGACGCACGCGCTCTGCGTGGCGGTTTCAGTTGGCGTAGGCAGCGCATGGTGCGCGATATCGTTGCGCGAACGTTCATTGCTTCCGACGCTTGGAAGCGTGCAGAAGTAAGTGTTCGGGGGATGACCTGGCTCGGCAGATTAGGTTTGTCGTTGCAATCGTTGCGCCAAAGGCTGCTGCGACGATTGCGTGGTAGCTCTGTCTCCGAGGATGCGTATGCCACAATTGCGGCTATGACCCTCGGCGACAAGACTGCGCTCACCACCCAGCTGCGTGAGTCGTATTCAAAAGCCGGCGTGTCGCACGTGCTGGCACTCTCGGGTCTGCATCTCGGCATCATCTACGCCATGCTCGCACTGCTTCTTGGGCGTTGGCGTAACACGATGCTCGGATTTGTTGCTACCATCACCTTGATATGGCTCTTCGCCCTCATGGTCGGCATGTCGCCAGGCATAGTGCGCTCGGCTGCCATGTTCACGCTTTATGCTTCGATGACCTATCTCTCGCGCGAATACCTCACGCTGAACAGCCTTGCGGCTGCCGCCACGATAATCCTCGTGGCGAGTCCGGCGATGCTGTGGGATGTGGGTTTTCAGATGTCGTTCCTTGCGGTGTTGGGCATTGTGATTGGGCACGCAATGGTTAGAAACAATCGTTTCTATGTGCGCTATTCACGACGGGGAGTGGTGGGCAAGCTCGTGTCGCTCGTGTTCGTGTCGCTTGCAGCGCAGACGTTCGTGCTCCCGTTGGTGATGTACTACTTCGGCAATGTGCCGTTCTACTTCATACTTGCTAACATCGTGGCTGTTCCGCTCACTACCTTAATAATATATATGAGCATACTGCTCTTCGTGTTGTCGCCGTTGTGTGCCCTTGGTACGTTGGCTGATGTCGTCTGGCAGTGGCTGGCGGCAGCGGTGGGGTGGTTGGCGAGTGGAATGAACAGTCTACTTTCGCTCATTGCCAAGCTGCCAGGTGCAAGTGTAGAGGGCGTGTATATAAGCGCAGTGCAGCTATTCGCGATGTATCTGCTCATAGCTGCACTGCTCTGTGTGTGGCGTTATTGCCAACGAATGTACGATTCGGCGCATGGCACACCGATTGATAGAATTAAGTCGGGTTACACCTTGAAGTAATCCTCAAGCTCATTCATGGCTTCCGCGTCGCGGTTGTCGAGGTCTTTTATTATCACACCGTGCTCAAGCAGTGCGATGCGTGTAGATATCTCGGTGGTGTGTTGCAGGTTGTGGCTCGACACAATCACCGTAGCTCCCGTCTCCTTGTTGTAGTCGAGCAGCACCTTCTTCAGCATATTCTGGCTTCTGGGGTCGAGGAAGTTGAACGGCTCGTCGAGAATAACCAGTTCGGGGCGGTTCAGCAGTGCGGCAATGATGCCCACCTTGTGTCTGTTGCCGGCAGAGAAGTCGCGTATGTACTTCTTTTGGTTGAGTATCTCGCCGTTCATAAGTGGCTCGAAGCTGGTCAGGCGTTCTGCTATCTGCTCCTTCGTCATGCCCGATACACGTCCGATGAAGTCGAAGTATTCTTCTGCGGTGAGGAAGTCGATGAGGAAGCCGTCGTCGATGTACGCACCGGTATATGCTTTCCAGTCCTCGCTCAGTGCCGGGTTGATTGCCTTCGGGGTGCCTTCCGTAGCAGGTTGCATTGTCACTACACCCTCGTCCGCCTTCAGAAGGTCGAGCATAAGGCGGAACAACGTTGTCTTGCCGGCACCGTTGTTGCCGACCAGACCGAGGATATCACCGTTGTTGATAGTGAAACTTTTAATGTCTACGGCAGTGTTCATGCCGAAGTGTTTCTCAAGATTGCAGAGTTCTATTTTCATATACTTCTAATTATAGGAGGGTATGGCATCCTGCCATACCCACGCAGATTGCTTCTTTAGGAGGGTATGGCCATCTTGCCATACCCACGCAGATTGCTTCTTTAGGAGGGTATGGCATCTTGCCATGCCCACGCTGATTGCTTCTTTAGGAGGGTATGGCATCTTGCCATACCCACGCAGATTGCGTTTTAAGGGTGCCTGGGTATGGCAGGATGCCATACCCTCCTAAATATGTGTTATTCTAATTCTTGTTTCAGGAACTTCGCCGTGTAGCTCTCTTTGCACTCCGCCACTTCCTCCGGCGTTCCCTTTGCCAGCAGTTGTCCTCCACCGCGTCCGCCTTCGGGTCCCATATCGATGATGTAGTCGGCGAGCTTTATCACGTCGAGGTTATGCTCGATGATTATCACCGTGTTGCCGCGGTCAACCAACTTCTGCAATACCTCCATCAGAATCTTTATATCCTCGAAGTGCAGACCCGTTGTCGGCTCGTCGAGGATGTACAGTGTCTTTCCGGTATCACGCTTGCTTAGCTCGGTGGCTAACTTCACACGCTGGCATTCGCCACCCGATAGCGTTGTCGAAGGCTGACCTAGCTTGATGTAACCTAATCCTACCTCCTTCACCGTCTTTATCTTCTGCAGAATGTTCGGCACGTTCTCGAAGAACTCCACCGCCTGGTTGAACGTCATATCGAGCACGTCGGCGATACTCTTGCCCTTGTAGCGCACCTCAAGCGTTTCGCGGTTGTAGCGTTTGCCGTGACACACCTCGCACGGCACGAGCACATCCGGCAGGAAGTTCATCTCTATGGTGCGGTAGCCGCCGCCCTTACACGTCTCGCAGCGTCCGCCCTTCACGTTGAACGAGAAGCGACCGGGCTTGTAGCCGCGTATCTTCGCCTCGGGCAGATTGACGAACATGGCGCGTATGTCGTTGAATACGCCTGTATATGTAGCCGGGTTGGAGCGCGGCGTGCGACCGATTGGCGACTGGTCTACGTTCACCACCTTGTCTATGTTCTCTATGCCTTCGATGCTATCGTAGGGCATCGGCTTCTTCAGCGAACGGTAGAAGTGCTGCGAGAGAATCGGCTGCAGAGTCTCGTTGATAAGCGTCGACTTACCCGAACCGCTCACGCCCGTCACCACGATGAGCTTACCCAACGGAAACTCTACATCCACGTTCTTCAGGTTGTTGCCCTTCGCGCCACGTATCACGATACTCTTGCCGTTGCCTTCGCGTCGATGTGTCGGTATCTCGATCTTGCGCAGTCCGTTGAGATAGTCGGCTGTTATGGTGTGCTCCTTCAGCATCTGCTCGGGCGTACCCTGAAACACCACCTCGCCACCACGGATGCCCGCCTTCGGACCTATGTCCACGATATAGTCGGCGTTGAGCATCATGTCGCGGTCGTGCTCCACCACAACCACGGTGTTGCCCATGTCGCGCAGCTCCTTCAGCGAGTGGATGAGTCGGTCGTTGTCGCGCTGATGCAGTCCGATGCTCGGCTCGTCGAGGATGTAGAGCACGTTGACGAGCTGCGAGCCGATCTGTGTGGCAAGACGTATGCGCTGGCTCTCGCCACCCGATAGCGTTGCCGACTGGCGCGATAGCGACAGATAGTCGAGATCTACGTCGAGCAGGAAGTTGATGCGCGTCTTTATCTCTTTCAGTATCTCCGTTGCGATGGCAGTCTGACGGCTGTCAAGGTGCGACTCCGCCTCGTCGAGCCACTGCTTCAGTTGCAGAATGTCCATGCCCGACAACTCCGCTATGTTCTTGTCCCAGATGCGATACGACAGAGCTTCGCGGTTGAGGCGTGCGCCGTGACACTCCGGACACTCCGTTACGGCGAGGAACTGCTCCGCCCATTTCTGTCCCGACTGCGAGTCGTCGTTCTCCATCACGGTGCGCAGATACTTCATCACACCGTCGAACGTGCAGAAGTAGTCGCTCGACGTGTGCACCACGTCCTTGCTGATGCGTATCGTTTCGAGCGAACCATAGAGCACTTCGTTGAGCGTGTCCTCAGGCACCTCGCTGACGGGTGTCTTCAGCGTGCACTCGGCAGCCTCGAGTATAGCACCAATCTGCCAGAATATCATCTGGTTCTTGTACTTGCCGAGCGGCACGATAGCCCCGTCGTATATCGACAACGAGTCGTCGGGTATCACCTTCTTCATGTCGATCTCGTTGATGTAGCCCAGTCCCTTGCACTTGTGGCAAGCACCTTCGGGCGAGTTGAACGAGAACATGTTCGGTGCAGGGTCGCGGTAGGATATGCCCGACGTGGGGCACATCAGTCGCTTTGAGAAGTTCTTTGCCACGCCCGTGTCCTTGTCGAGAATCATAATCAGTCCGTCGCCCTCGCGCATAGCCGTAGCCACAGTCTTGCGCAGGCGGTCGTCGAAGCCCTCGCGCATCTGCATCTTGTCTATCACCACCTCAATGTTGTGGTTCTTGTAGCGGTCGGTCTTCATGCCGCTCTTTATCTCCGTTATCTCTCCGTCGATGCGCACGTACAGGTAGCCCTTGCGTCGCAGCGTCTCGAAGAGTTCGCGGTAGTGACCCTTGCGCTGTCTGATGAGCACAGCGAGTATGTAAATGCGCTTGCCGGCATAGTCGGAGTTGATCATGTCGACGATGCGCTCCTCCGTGTACTTCACCATCTTCTCGCCCGTGACGTAGCTGTAAGCCGTTCCGGCACGAGCGTAGAGCAGACGCAGATAGTCGTATATCTCGGTTGTGGTGCCCACGGTAGAGCGTGGGTTCTTGTTGGTTGTCTTTTGTTCGATGGAGATAACCGGACTTAAGCCTGTTATCTTGTCCACATCGGGCCGCTCCATTCCGCCGAGGAAGTTGCGTGCGTATGCCGAGAATGTGTCGATATATCGGCGTTGACCTTCGGCATAAATAGTGTCAAAGGCAAGCGACGACTTGCCCGAACCGCTCAGTCCGGTTATCACCGTGAGCGAGTCGCGTGGTATCTCCACGTCTATGTTCTTCAGGTTGTGGACGCGTGCGCCCCAAACGTTTATCTTTTCTCCCATAACTACTATTCCGTTGGATTAACTCCGCTGGTTTCTGTATATCCGCGCAGTAGGTTTACGTCCTTCTTGATGGTGTACTTTCTGCCGTCGGCACCCTTCGCTTTCACGAGCACGAAGTAGACACCCTGCTTCACATCCTTGCCGTTGAACTTGCCGTCCCATCCTCCGGCAGGGTCGTGCCACTCGTACAGCTTCTGCCCCCAGCGGTTGAAGATGTAGGCATCGAACTCCACGATGCTCTGGTAGTTGCTCTTGGCGCGATACACGTCGTTGATGCCGTCGCCGTTGGGCGAGAAGGCGTTCGGCATCTCGAGTTTGCTCTCCGATATTTGTATCGTTATCGGCTGTGCATCCTGCCAGTAGTCCTTGGTGTATGCCACGGTGTCGGTGCCGTTGATGAATGTAGCATAGAGCACGATGCGGTGCGAGCCAGCCTCGGTGAAGGTGTACTCCGTCTCCTCCTCGTAGCGCACGAGGTAGGGCTGCGTTGCACCCTCTTTGGTGAAGCGCCACTCGTAGTGGGGCGTGTACGCACCGATGTTCTCCGCGTTGGCGTGGAACACCACCGTGAGCGGAGCCGAACCCGAATAGCTCGTGCCCGTCTCTTCGCCTTCGTCGGTTGTGAATGTGGCTTGTGGGTCGATGGTCGGCACTTCATCGGCGTAAGCCTGTAGCGTAGTGCAGAGAATCAACAATAATAGTGTCCTGATGTATTTCATTGTCTACTTGTTTACTTGTCTACTCGTCAACTTGTCGCTCGTCAACTCGTAATGCAAAGTTACTTATTATCTCGCACACAGCAAAACGCTGCGACTTATTTATAACGTTATTTATGAACAAAGATTTTTGCAAACAATATATTTTGTGTACTTTTGCAATGTTAATTAAACAGAATATAGAAATGAGACGTAGTATCAGAATTCTCTTCTTGTTGTGCGCCTGGTTACTGGCATCGTCAGTAGTGGCGCAGACCGCTAAGTGGCAGGACTTGTATAAGGTGAAGAAGAAAGACACAATATACGGCATTGCCCATAAATATAACATCACTATCGAAGAGCTTATGCAGGCAAACCCCGACATGCAGAAGCCCGACTATGTGCTGAAGAAAGGCGAACAGCTGCTCATACCGTTCTCGAAGCAGACACCGAACGCTGCACAGAATCCCACCGCTCCCACGTCAACCGCCACACGTCAGCGTGTTGCTAACACCGTGAACGTGGGTGTGATGCTGCCGCTGCACAACGTGGATGGCGACGGACAGCGCATGATAGAATACTATCGTGGTGTGCTCATGGCGTGCGATAGCCTGCGTAGTCAGGGCATCAACACCAACATCTTTGCATGGAACTTGTACAAGGATGCGGATGTTAGCCCCGTGCTTTCCGATGCCAACGCCAAGAACTGCGACCTCATCTTCGGTCCGCTTTACACCAAGCAGGTTAAGCCGATAGCCGATTTCTGTCGCAAGCACGGCATACGCCTCGTCATTCCGTTCTCTATCAACGGTGGCGACGTGGAAACCAACGACCATATCTTCCAGGTGTATCAAAGCCGAATACTCACCGCAGAACTTTCAGCGAATGCGTTTATGAACCGCTTTAAGGATGCTCACCCCGTGTTCGTCGACTGCAACGACTCGACGAGCGACAAGGGTATCTTCACCTCCGAGCTGCGCAAGCGCTTGGAGGCAGCAGGCTTGAGCTATAACATCACCAATCTCAAATCGTCGCCGGAAATGTTCGCCAAGGCGTTCAGCGCGGTGAAGCAGAATGTTGTGATACTAAACACTGGTCGCTCGCCGCAGCTCAACTCCACATTGGCTAAGCTGAACGTTCTGCGTGCCACGTTCCCGAATGTTTGGATAGCACTCTTCGGCTACAACGAGTGGTTGATGTATAAGCGTGTATATCAGGACTATTATTATAAGTACGAGGCGTACATCCCCACGGCATACGTCTACAACGAGTACGCTCCTGCCACCGCCAACTTGGAGCGCAGCTACCGCCAGTGGTTCAAGTCGGACATGCGTCAGGCTCTTCCACGCTTCGCCCTCACCGGCTACGATCAGGCGCAGTTCTTCATTCGTGGCATCAACAAGTATGGCGCTAAGTTTGAAGGCACACATCAGCAGAATACATACACTCCGTTGCAGACTCCGCTGAAGTTCAAGCGTGTCAGCAATGGCGGTATGCAGAACAACAGCTTCATACTGTTGCACTATAAGCCGAATCGCACCATAGAGACCATCTCGTATTAAAAGTAAAAAAGTAAAAGAGTAAAAAAGTAAAAAGAGCCCCTCCCAACCCTCCCCATCGGGGAGGGCTTGGCTACTGTCTTCGGCTTAGAGAGGCTTAGAAAGGCTTAGTTCGGCTTAAACGCAGCCTTCAAACGGCTTAAACGCAGCCTTCAAACGGCTTAAACGCAGTCTTCAGGCGGCTTGTAGAAAATACACAGAAAAACCCAATAAGGATAAATGTTCAAAGTAAAGATATTAAGACAGGGCATCCTCGCGTTGCTGTTGCTTGTGGCGACAGGCGTTAGTGCGCAGGTGGGCGACCATCGTAACGACTTCGCCCTCGGTGTCAACGGTGGCTACGTGATGAGTAGCGTGGGCTTCGTGCCTAAGGTTACGCAGGTGCAGCACCCGGGCTTCACCGCCGGACTCTCCTTTAAGTACACTTGCGAGAAGTACTTCAAGACATATTGCTCCGTATATGCCGAGCTCAACTATGCTCGCATCGGATGGAAGGAGAGCATCCTCGACGTTAAAGACCAGCCGGTCATCAACCCCGTGACGGGTGTGGCTGAGGCTTATCAGCGCGACATTAACTACATACAGTTGCCGGTGTTCGCCCACTTGGCATGGGGTAAGGAGCGTAAGGGCTTGCAGTTCTTCTTCCAAGCCGGACCGCAGTTTGGCTATATGCTTGGCGAGTCGACAAAGACCAACTTCGCCTTGGCTGACCGCAACACCACCGATCGCGCCAATCAGACGTGTGCGCAGGACACGATGGCAGTGGAGAACAAGTTCGACTACGGCATCGCTGCTGGCTTAGGTGTGGAGTGGAGCATACCGCGTGCTGGTCATCTGCTGCTCGAAGGCCGCTACTATTACGGCTTGGGCAATATCTACGGCGACTCGAAGCGCGACTACTTCGCACGCTCCAACCACTCGAACATCGTCGTGAAGCTCACGTGGCTCTTTGATCTAAATTAGGGGTGCACCCCCTGAAATTACTTCTTTAACTTCAGTCCCGTCCACAAACACCACACGGCAGCAATGCCGAAGAAGAATATGAAGACGTAGGTGGCGGTGTTTTGCATGTAGATGCGACAGGTGTGCACCTCGAGTGCCACGTTCCAAAGCGACATAGGCAAGTGGCGCAGCCGTTCGGGTTGCGCTATCTTCGCAGTACCTTCATAGTAATCAGTCACAACCTCCGTGGCTGATTTTTTTGTGCCCTCACCGTTCGTGTCACTATGCTCAACAGCACTGCGGAAGTCGGCACTGTAGCCAGCTATCGCCTTGTTGCCGAACGGTGCGCCCTGCTTCTTCGGCGACGGCTTGCCCGTGAAGTAGTCGACAGAGCTGCCCGTGCGGCGGTTCCATACGTGCATACCGCTGAACGAACCGCATAGCCACATGCCGTCCTCGCGCTGCTGCCACACGTTCAGTCCCATCACGTTCTGCGGAGGAGCACTTGCTATGTGCTGTGGGCGTGGAGCGTTGATGTCGCTGCCCAATGAGTAGAAGCCCTCAGACGTTGACAACAGCCAGTCGCCCATCACGGCATCGTAGCGCAAAAGGCGCAGCTTGTCGTGCCACGCATTATGGCTCTTCAGCGTAGTGAACGGTAGGGTAGGCACCTTCGTCAGTGCGAGCGCCACCATCACCGGTGGGCGCAGACACCAACCCGTGATGCAGATGAACAGCGTGGCGACTATCGTCTTGCGCCCCACGAGGTCGTGCCAGCGTAGCGTGTGCTTCATCGTGCGCCCCTTGCTCTGCCAGCGGTGCTTCGTGGTGCGCAGGCAGAAGAAGGCGATGCCCGTCAGTATGAGTACGATAAGCACCACGGCTATTGCGTCGACAATGAGTTTGCCGGCGAAGCCGAACAACTCGCCACTATGCAGCAGCCATATCGTGCGGAACGCCGTTGCGCGGTCTTTATAGTCGGGCGGTGCAGGCAGGGCTACGCAGCCGAACTGCTTGTAGGGCGGCACGGCTACGTATGCGTGCGAGCGACTCAGCACCACGAGCGTGTCGCCGTGCGAAGCGATGTCGGTCAGTCGCTCGTCCTGGTCGACAAGCGGCAGCTGTACGGTGTGCCACTTGCCGTGCATACCGAAGCGGTAGAGCGCGAACGGCGACACGGCGAACATGTGTGTTGAGGCTCCGCTGCCCACGGTCGTCACGTTGCGTATCTGTCGGTAGTCGGCACCCGTAGGCAGTCCGTCGTTGAAGTCGGCAATCTGCGTGGCAGTGGAGTCGGCAAGGAACATGCCCGACGCACCATATATTAATATGTGTGAGTCGAACGGTAGCGTGCCGCGCATCAGTCCGCCGTTCCACTGGCGGTACTCGTAGCGCGAGGGCAGCAGCGTGCGCGACACGTTGATGTCGCTGATAAGCTGGCGGTGGTTGAGCAGTATGCCCGAGATGCAGAACATCAGCAGGAAGAAGCTGATGAGCAGTCCGAACCATTTGTGATGTTGTATGAGTTTTCGTTTGTTCATATTGTTCCGTCTTATAGGGGGTGCAGTTGTCTCAACTGCACCAATTAATATAATTGTGCATTCTACTTTGTTGGTGCAGTTGAGACAACTGCACCCCCTGAGCAAGTGCTTCCGTTTTGGGGTACAAAGTTAAGCAGAAAGTCTTGTTTGTGCAATCCCTATATGTTATGATTTTTCAACTTTTGGCACCGTTTGCGTTCGCCGTCCAATCAGATTCCGTCCGCCGCCCGATCAGATTCCGTTCGCCGTCCAGTCAGATTCCGTTCGCCGTCCGATGCACAACAGCAGCAATAGATCGTCCAAAAGCCTACCACCACGCCCCGATAAAGCCCCCACAACTATATAATTGCTATATTTTGTTACGAAAAGATGACATACATTTGGCAAATAGAATTATTCTTCTTAAATTTGTAAGTTGTGATATTGTAACTACGAAATAATAACTTAATCAATAAAAACAATACAATTTATGTTTGAAAATCAACCAAAAGGTCTGTGGGCATTAGCCTTGGCAAACACTGGTGAGCGTTTCGGCTACTACACCATGCTTGCTGTGTTCTTACTCTACTTGCAGGCTAACTTCGGTTATGCAACCGGAACAGCAAGTACAATTTACTCAACTTTCCTGATGATGGTCTACTTCCTTCCTATCATTGGCGGTATCGCAGCCGACAAGTTCGGTTTCGGCAAGATGGTGACAAGTGGTATCTTCATCATGTTCATCGGTTACCTCGTGCTCTCGCTTCCGCTTGGTAAGGACATGGTGGCAGCAGGAGCAATGGGCCTTGCGCTCGTCCTGATTGCTTTCGGTACTGGTCTGTTCAAAGGCAACCTGCAGGTGATGGTAGGTCGTCTGTACGACGAGCCGAAGTATGCGCAGAACCGCGACTCTGGTTTCTCGCTCTTCTACATGGCTATCAACATCGGTGCTATGTTCGCTCCTACAGCAGCTATCAAAATTATGGATTGGGCACAGGCAAGCCTCGGTGTGTCGGTAGAAGATTCTTACCACTTCGCTTTCGCCGTAGCATGCGCATCGCTTATCGTTAGTATCGCTATATATTATATCTTTGGTTTCACCTACAAGCACGTGCTTGCTTCTGAAACAAAGAAGAAGGACGACGACTCTTTAGAGCGTAAGGATTTCAACGAGCTTTCTCCTGCAGAGACAAAGGAGCGCATCGTTTGCTTGTGCCTTGTGTTTGCTGTGGTTATCTTCTTCTGGATGGCGTTCCACCAAAACGGTGCTACCCTGACACTCTTTGCTCGCGACTATACGCAGAAGACCTCTGAGGGCCTGCAGTCAATGGCGTTCGACGTGCGCAACCTCGTGGCTTGCATCTTCGTGGTTTACGCAAGCTTCGGACTCGCTCAGAGCAAGACCTTCAAGGGCAAGCTCATTTCGCTCGGCGTTATCGTTGCTGCTATCTCATACCTCTTCTATGCTTACAATGCTCTTGAGGGTGCAGTAGACGTTAAGGCTCCTATCTTCCAGCAGTTCAACCCGTGCTACGTGGTGGCGTTGACACCAGTGAGTGTGGCTATATTCTCTTGGCTCAACAAGATTGGCAAGGAGCCGACATCGCCTGAGAAGATTGGTTTGGGTATGCTCGTTGCTGCTCTCGGCTTCGTATGGATGGCTGTAGGCTCTATGGGTCTTGAGTTGCCGCTCACACAAGGCGACCCTGCTACTGAGGGCACTCGCGTAAGTGCTAACCTCCTCATCTCTACATACCTCATCCTTACCTTTGCCGAGCTTTTGCTCTCGCCGATCGGTATCTCGTTCGTAACGAAGGTGGCTCCTCCGAAGTATGCAGGTCTGATGATGGGTCTGTGGTTCGGTGCTACTGCTATCGGCAATCAGCTCGTAATGCTCCCAGGCATCATGTGGGGTCAGAACCTCAGCCTTGTTACTATCTGGGGCGTTTTGGCAGGTATCTGCTTGCTCTCTGCAGTCTTCATCTTCTCTATCATCAAGAAGCTGAACAAGGTTAGCTAATTATATGGGGTGCAGTTGTCTCAACTGCACCAATTAATATAATTTGCATTCTACCTTGTTGGTGCAGTTGAGACAACTGCACCCCCTAATAAAAATCGCCCACAAACTCGATTGAGCTTGTGGGCGATTACTTTACATCGCGCTATGCCTGCCTGGCGTACCTAACGTAATCACTTCGCAATCCTTCATTGTTGCTCCGTCGATGGTGAGTCGGACGAGGGTGCGCTCCGTCTGCCAGCCCTGTAGTCCGGCAGCTCCGGGGTTGATATGCAGCAGTCCGAGCAGTGGGTCGTTCTTTATCTTCAGTATGTGCGAGTGTCCGCTGATGAAGAGCTTCGGCGGTCGCTCCATTATCTGTCGGCGTATGCTCGGGTCGTACTTGCCGGGGTAGCCACCGATGTGTTTCATCAGTACCTCCACCTCCTCACACTTGAAGCGCAGCACCTCGGGGAACATGAGGCGCAGGTCGCCGCCGTCGCAGTTGCCGCAGACGGCACGCAGCGGACGAAACTCAGCCAAGCGCTCCGCGAGCACCGTCGAGCAGATGTCACCACAGTGCCATATCTCGTCGCATGGCTCGAAGTGTTTCAAGTAGCGGTCGTCCCAGTAGGAGTGGGTGTCGCTGATTATGCCTATCTTTTTCATCGTTTCATTCTCCTTCTTATAAAGTCGGCTATGAACTCCTTCGTGCCTTCGGGTCCGAGGCGCGACGCATTGACGCAGAGGTCGTAGCTTGCGCTGTCGCCCCACGTCTTGCCCGTGTAGTAGTTGTAGTAGGAGGAGCGTGTGCTCTCCTTGTCGCTGATTAGCTTGCGTGCCTCCTCTTCCGAGCAGTTGTGTCGCTTGCAGATGTTGCTGACGCGCTCGTCGAGGTCGGCTGTGATGAACACCGTCACCATGTTCGGCTTGTCGCGCAGCACATAGTCGGCACATCTGCCCACGAACACGCACGACGACTCGTCGGCTGCCTTGCGTATGGCGTCGCTCTGTATGCGGAACAGACTCTCCTGCGAGAGTCCGTTGTCGTAGAACGACGAGTCGGAGATGAACGGCACGTGCATGTGGAATATCTGGTCGAGGAAGCCCTTGCGCTCGTCGTTCTTCTCGAAGAACTCGGGACTGAACCCGCTCTCCTTGGCAGCCAGCTCAAGCACTTCGCGGTCGTAGAACGTGCAGCCGAACTCCTCTGCCAGCATCTTTGCTATCGTTCTGCCGCCACTGCCAAGCTGGCGGCCTACGCTGATTATAAGTTTATCGTTGTTCATGTCTCTTTGCTTTAGTTTGTTAATGTAGCTGTCGGTTATACTGCTGCCCCCTCAGCTTGCGCCGCCTTGAACTTCTTCACATACTTCGTGAGCAGCACTATTGCCACAACGAACGAGATGACATCGCTGATGGGCTGTGCGAGCCACACGCCGTCGGTTTTGTAAAAGTTGGGCAGTACGAGCAATGCCGGCAGAAAGAACAGGAGCTGGCGCGAGAGCGAGAGCAGCATGCTTATCTTTGCCTTGCCGATACTCTGGAAGAAGCCCGTGCTTGCCATCTGTGCGCCCACTAATGGGAAGGTGAGCATGGTGATGGTTATGGCACGCTCCGAGATGCGGATGAGTGTCTCGTCGGAGGTGAACAGGCGTGCGCACTCGTAGGACATGGTCTGCGCAATAGCCCAGCCGACGGTGGTGATGAGCACCGCGCCCGTCATGGTGTACTTCAGTACGCGCAGCAGACGGTCGTAGTTGCGTGCGCCGTAGTTGTAGCCTGCGATGGGGAACATGCCCTGATTCATGCCCATGTTTATCATTATGAAGATGAACGCAATCTTGTTCGTAATGCCGAATGCGCCCACTGCGAGGTCGCCACCGTGGAAAGTGAGTGCCTTGTTGATGAAGATGATGACGATGCACGAGCAGGCGTTCATGGCGAACGGCGAGATGCCGATGGCTATGATGTTCTTGATGATGTGCGACACGGGGCGGTAGATGCCACGCTTGAAGTGGACGATGCACTGCGGATTGCTGAATATCCTCAGCTGCCAGCACAACACCGCAGCCTGCGCAATGATTGTGGCGAGAGCCGCTCCGCCTATGCCCATGTGCAGCGGCCAGATGAATATTGGCGAGAGTATGGCGTTGAGCACCACCGTCATTATAGATGCCATCATAGCCGAACGCGGCTTCGACGCGGCACGCAGTATGGCGTTCATGCCGAAGAACATGTGCGAGATGGCGTTGCCGGCGAGCGTGATGACCATATACTCGCGTGCGTAGGGTAGGGTGGCATCGCTTGCGCCGAAAAAGCGCAGGATAGGGTTGAGGAAGAGAAGCGATATGATGCTGAACGCAACACCGATGATGACGTTCAGCGTGAAAGCATTGCCGAACACACGTTCGGCGGTGGAGTAGTCTTTCTGTCCCAACTTCACCGATATGCACGTAGAAGCACCTACGCCCACACCGGCACCAAACGCCGCTGCGAGGTTCTGTAAGGGGAATGTAACGGCAAGGCCGCTGATGGCGAGTGCACCGCAGCCTTGTCCGATGAATATACTGTCTGTCATGTTGTAGAGCGACGCCGCCGTCATGGCAGCGATGGCGGGCAGCGCGTACTGCATCAGCAGCTTGCCCACGGGCTTTGTGCCCAGCTCAAGAGTAGCCTGTTTGCTGTTATCCATAAAAACCTATTGAGTGTGAGGGGTGTTCTGTTGATAACTACTCTCCGTAAATCTCTCTCAGCTTAGCCTCCAGCTGCTCGCCTCTGAGGTCGGCTGCGATAATCTTGCCAGTAGGGTCGACAAGGTAGCTTGCCGGTATCGAGCGTATGCCGTACACCTGACCGGCTACGCTCTGCCAGCCTTTAAGGTCGGAGAGGTGAACCCAGTCGAGCTGCATCTCGGCGATGGCCTTCTTCCAGTTCTCGAGCTTGTTGTCGAACGACAGACCGACGACGTTGAAGCCCTTCGACTTGTACTTGTCGTAGGCAGCCTTCACGTGAGGCATCTCCGCACGGCATGGTCCGCACCACGAAGCCCAGAAGTCGATGAGCACGTAGTTGCCCTTACCGCAGTACTCCGAGAGCTTGTGCGGATTGCCGTTGACATCGTTCTCGGTGAGGTCGGTGAACGGCTTGCCGATGATGCCTGCCTTCTTGACAAGCATAGCCAGATACTGGCGTGCAGGAGCAAGCGCAGGGTGCTTGGCGTAGGCGTACTTCTCGTTGAGTATCTCCTGCAAAACCGGGAACTCCACGTAGTACATCACGTTGTTGACGAAAGCCACGGGGATGAGGTTGTCCTTGTTCTCCTTGATGATTTCGAGCGAACGGAGCGATACGCTTTCCGAGATGTCGTTAAGCTTCGGACCGAGCTCGTTGGCGAGCTTCTGCAGCTCTGCCTCGCTCATGCCGCTCTGCTGAGCCTTTGTAAACTGGGCGTAGAGAGCCTGCGCCTCACTGCCGAGGGCATCTATCTCGCGGTCGTAGGCGTTGAGCTTGGTGTTCTGCTCCGAGCCGGTGAGCGTTTTCTTCTCAAGGTCGGCAACGATAGGTGTGCCGTCGTTGAAGAATGCGCAGTATTCCTTCTTGGTAACGGTGAGTCCGAGCAGTGCATCCTTCTCTGCCGAACCCTTCAGCGCGAACTTGCCGTCTTCGACGGTGGCACTGTCGATTGCGGTCGGGCGATTGCCGTTTACGTCCATTACATATACCTTACTAACACCTGCTTGGCAGGTGCCTTTAATGCTATACTCCGTACCAGGAATTGATTGCGCGCAGGCTGTCAGTGTGATGACAGCGAATGCGAGTGTTGAAAGAATTGATCTCATGTGTAAAAATTATTGGTTTATTAATTTTGCAAATATACTGATTTTATGTGTAACGGCAAATATTTGAGTCCGCTTTTTTCATTGTTCGCCGATGTGCTGGCCTACTACATAGCCCATAGTCCATGCTGCTTGCAGATTGAAACCTCCGGTGATGGCATCGACATCGATCACCTCGCCGGCGAAGAAGAGTCCGGGGCAGTGCTTGCTCTGCAGCGTGTGCATGTCTATTGACGAGAGCGAGACACCGCCACATGTCACGAACTCGTCGCGGAAGCGGCCCTTGCCCGTGATGCGGTATATGTCGTTGGTGAGTGTTTCCACGATGCGGTTGAGGTTCTTCTTGCCCAATTCGCCCCACTTGCGTGTGGGGTCGTTCTGCGTTTTCTGCAGCAGGTAGACCCACAGGCGCGATGGCAAGTCGAATGGGCGTATCGTGGCAAGCTGCTTCTGTGGGTTGCGTGTGGCGATGGAGGTTATCTCCTCCTCCGTCACGTTGCGTCTACTCTCGCCCGTCCAGTTAATTGCCACGTCCGCCTGGTAGTTGTGCTCCTGCAGATAGCGTGCGGCATGAGCAGAGAGCTTCAGCGCAGCCGGTCCGCTCATGCCCCAGTGGGTGACGAGCAGCGGACCCTCAGCGCGGAACTTCGTGCCGGGCAGCGACGCGATGGTGTCTTCAACCACGGTGCCCATGAGCGTAAGGAAACTGCGGTCGGCTATGTTGAACGTGAAGAGCGACGGCACGGGCGTAGCTATATCATGGTCTAAGCGTGTGAACACGTCGAGTCCTTCGCCCTTCGGAGCACCGCCTGTGGCGATGGCAACGCGGTCGAAGTCGGCTTCTTTACCACCGGCGAACGTGAGGTGGAATGTGCCGTCGGCGTTCCGGCTGATGTCCTTCAGCTGGTAACCGCCCAGCTGCTTCACGCCGAGACGCGAGGCAAGCGTGGTGAGACAGTTGACAACGCTCATTGCATCCTGCGAGACGGGGAAGACGCACTCGTCTTCCTGCGTGGTGAGTGGCACGCCTTCGCGCTCGAACCATGCGTAGGCAGCGTGGTGGTCGAAGCGTTTGAAGAGACGTTTCATGAGTTTGTCGCCACGCGGATAGGCGTGCTTAGGGTCGCTGATCTGCTCGAAGGAGTTGGTCAGGTTGCAGCGACCGCCGCCCGTGATGGCTACTTTGGCGAGCATCTTCTGGTTCTTCTCGAAGATGGTGATGTCGGTGTCGGGATAGTTGCGCTTCGCTTCTATTGCAGCAAAGAAGCCGGCTGCGCCACCTCCGATAATGGCTATGTGTAGTGGCATGATGGTGTGGTGTTGAGATGTTGAGATGTTGAGATGTTGAGGTGTTGACAATACCTTTTTACTCTTTTACTTTTTTACTTTTAAACGCTCCTTGCCACGTGTCGAGTTCCTTCATTCTGTTCACGAGGCGGTTAGTGAACTCATGGTTCTTTATGCCCCATTTTGGAGCAATGAGCATGTCGGCAGGCGACTGGCTGACGAAGCGCTCCACGATTATGTCGCTGCGCAGACGCTCAAGGTAGGCAATGCAGGTGTCGATATACTCGTCGGGCGTGAAGAGCTTGAAAGGTTTTTGCGCGTATTCGTCGGCGAGCTGCGTGCCACGGATGATTTGCAACTGGTGTATCTTCAGAATGTCGAGCTTCAGCTGCGACACTATCGAGGCTTGGCGGACGTTCTCCTCTCGGTCCTCGCCGGGCAGTCCGAGTATGATGTGTCCGCCGGTGAGAATGCCACGGTCGTGCGTCAGTTCTATTGCCCGTCGGCTACATTCAAAGTCGTGACCGCGGTTGATGTGGCGCAGCGTGTCGTCGTTTACCGACTCGATGCCGTACTCCACGATGAGGAACGTGCGGCGGTTTAGCTCTTCCAGATAGTCGAGCAGCTCGTCGCTAATGCAGTCGGGGCGTGTGCCGATGACCAGTCCCACTACGTCGTCCACAGCCAACGCCTCCTCGTAGCGCTGTTTCAGCACGTCGAGTGGGGCATAGGTGTTGCTGTAAGCCTGAAAGTAGGCGAGATATTTCATGTCGGGATACTTGCGACGGAAGAACTCCTTGCCCTCTTCCATCTGCTGCGCTATCGGTTTCGACGGTTGGCAGTAGGATGGGTTGAACGTGCGGTTGTCGCAGAAAATGCAACCACCGTGCGAGAGTGTGCCGTCTCTGTTTGGGCAGGAGAACCCTGCATCTACAGAAATCTTCTGTACGCGGAATGGAAACTGCTGGCGTATCCACTGCCCGTAGTCGTTATATGGCTTATCTTTAAATTGGTCTGTCATTGTTTTATTTCTTCTTCCTTTTACTTTTTTACCTTTTATATAGGCTGCGTGGTATGGGCAAGACGACCATACCTCCTACTTTTTACCTTTTTACTCTTTTACTTTTTTAGGCTGCATCGGTGGTGCAAAGTTACTCGAAATAACCCATATCCACATTATTTTATATAATTGTTTTGCGATGTAGTAATGTTTTTGTACTTTTACACCTCATAAATCAGATTGCTATGAGAACTAAGAACGAAGAAAAATGGTTGAGTCACTATAAAGCACTTCACTGCTATCTTGAAGCAAATCATCAACTGCCCGATAAGAAAAAGGTAGAAAACCGCGGACTACTCAACTGGTGGAAGTATAATAAAAGGCTTTTGAAAACCGGTCGACTCACCGAAGAACGACTCGAATTGTTGCGTCAGCTGAATGCTCTGCGCTACAACAAACTTCTCGAACTTTAATAGGAAGTAGTCAAAAATAGACGGTTTTGGGAGCTGATGAGGTGCTAAGAGTGTGTTTTTTGCTATGATTTGAAAAATAATTGCGAAAATATTTGGTGGTCTCGCTAAAAAGTCATACCTTTGCACTCGCAATTCAGAAATGCTTCTATTGCTAATCTGAATGCGTGGTTAATATCGCGGAGTGGAGCAGTTGGTAGCTCGCCAGGCTCATAACCTGGAGGTCGCATGTTCGAGTCCTGCCTCCGCAACTAAAATCGGTGTAACAAGTTGACAATCAACAAGTTGCGCCGATTTTCCGTTTTAGGGTGCGACAAATCTGCGCCAAAAAAATTTCAAGTAGTAAGACCAACATCTTTAATCCAGCTGAATGATGGCTCTAAAAGATGTTAAAAAAATGTGCTCAAAATTTTGTACAGGTAAAAGTTCAGACATTGTGGGCTACACTCCTCCCACTTTACACAAAGGAGTGCGTTGGTTCGTTGACTTCTCTGCTTACGACCCGGCACGTGGTCTAATGAGACGCAAGCGATATTATATCACAGACAATCTCAGTATATCTGCGAAAAAACACAGAGCTGCTGAAATAATGGAAGTTTTGACAAAGCAGCTTTGTCAGGGATGGAATCCTTGGCTGACTAATGACGAAAGCCGTGGATTTGTTCTCTTTGAAAATTGCCTGGAACGTTATTCTGAATATGTTGATCGCATGGACAGAAAACGAACACGCCAAAGCTATTCCTCCAAAGTGAACATATTGAAGGATTTCATTGCAGTCCAGACAAATCCAATAAAATACGCTTACCAATTTGATGTTACGTTTTGTACAGACTTTATTGATTGGATTTTCCTTGATCGTGAGAGTTCTCCACGAACAAGGAATAACTATCGTGGTTGGCTTTATAGCTTGGCAGAGTTCTTGATAGCGCGAAAGCACATCAAGACAAACCCTGTTGAACATATAAGAGTGATGCCAGAACATGAAAAATTCCGCAAAGATTTGTCACCCCAAATGCTAAAGCAAATGGCAACACATCTAAATAAGGTAGACAAACCTTTTTATCTCTCTTGCTTGATGCAGTATTACACGCTCATTAGACCAGGAGAAATGAGCAATCTAAAAATTGGTGACATCTCCATCAAAAGACAATCCGTCTTTGTATCAAAAGAATTCAGCAAGAATCACAAAGATGCTGAAGTAGGCCTGAATAAAATTGTCATTAAGCTAATGTTGGACTTGGGCATATTCAATTATCCCAATGACTTCTACCTATTTGGCTCAAAATTTAAGCCCAGCAAGGAAAAATACGGGGCATATCAGTTTAATATTAGATGGAAGGCTATGCGAAAAGCCCTTAATTGGGATGATTGCTATCAGTTCTACAGTCTAAAAGACTCTGGCATAAGAGACTTGGCAAATGCACAAGGTGTGGTCGTAGCCAGAGATCAGGCTCGGCATAGCGATATTTCCACTACCAATAAGTACATACAGAAGCATGGCGTTCAACAAGTTACTCTCAATTTTGAAGGTAATCTTACTTATGGTGAAGATGATTAAAAACCCTCAAACCGCTATTTATGCAATCGTTTATTGCCTTCACAGGGCAATAGATGATTGCTGTGTGCAAATAAAATGGCCTTTTTTTCTTGTAGCGTTGTATCTCTCGGAGTCTTATTTTCACAAATGCAATGAGTGTCAACACTTTATACAAAGATACAACTTGTATACACAACGTATCTACGCTACATTTTATCCTTTATAAGCTTCCCACTCCACAGCGAAGTGTTACTGAGATGGTTGGCAAACAGACATCACAGCCCGATGGCAACAAGTTGCTATTAGGCTGTCATGACTGTTTGCCAAGGACCAAATACAAAGAAAGCAGCAATTCTAAACACAATCTATCAAGGCTTACGCTTAGAAGACTTGTGTTTAGAATTGCCACTCACTTTGTTTGGACATTTGGTCTTGCCACTCGCAACACTTCACAGTTCCCCACCCTTTAATAAAACTTCTTCAAGTTCCACGAAATAAAAGAGGTTCTTAAAGACTTACCCACCCTGTAAAACAGACGGCAGCTATTCTGCTTGATGAACAATGCACCATTCTTGTCTGCAAACAGTCAAGAGAGGAGCATTGTTCCGCAGAACGTGTGACGAATTGAATTGTCAATCGGCAGAGCATCAAGCGAAGATCGATATGAACCGACCTTCATATTGCTGCTTTTTGATTGACAACACAATTCTAATGTCACACTGTAGCTGCTGACTGTTTTACGCCCACCCTTGGCATTGGAGATTGTTGGATAACCAACATTCCTATGTATGGGATATAAAGTAAGGGAAATGACTATTTTAGATAGATTTCTCCTTAACCTTGTTAGCGGTTCTCGACATGGATGGATATTCCATCTTTATATCATATTGGTGCAATATCCTATATATGTTACTTTTTCCACGGTAGCCAGTCCTCTCCATGATTTCCTTTACACTATAGCCGGCTTTATACATGTTGATAACCAGCTTGTATCGTTTCAATTTCCTATCCTCGAAGCTGTAGGAATACAATTCAGCCTCCAAGTCATCATGCGAAGTCCTATCTCTCTTGCTGAAAACTTTGCATATCAAGTTTAATGTGTCCGCCGTTCTTCTCTCAGGAAACAACTTGTCATGCGTGTCCAGTTCATCTGAGAGGGAAATAATGCGAATGTCCATCTTAGAACAATACTTGATGAAGAACATCATATCGTGGAAATTGTGAAACACATTGTCGAATGACGCAAACACTACACTGTCTCCATTTGAAAGACTGTCAATGAACTTACACCACTCAATGCGTTTCTTGTCTTTGGTCTCTTCAATGTGAATATTGACACATCCATGACCTTTCATCAAATTGATGATTTCTGTTGTATGCTCAAAGTATTGAGCCTTATTTATATAACCGATATAGTTCATATTATCCGTATTGCTAAGTAATATTGTCTGCAAAGATAATTATAAACCACTGAATTTATGGGTAAACACCATACATATATGCTGTATTACTGTATTTTAAGGCATATCCCCTGTTTATTGGTTCTATTTTTACCAAGAATAGAACCAATGCTTAAAATATTGAGCAGAAAATTATTCTTTTCAGACTTTACTTCCTACCTTTGTCATTAAAAACAAATAAAACATCAACACCACATGAAGAAAGACCATATTCAGTCTCCAATCCGCAGAGAAAACAGCCATATTATACATCATCTACAGCCGTTTGGTAATATCGTATTACCCTTATTTTCGGTATTACTCATATTACTTGTATTTTCCAGTTGTTCATCATGCTCTGGTGGAGGGAAATACGACTTTCGAACACGCCAAGATGCCATAAACGAGTTTCACCAATACCTATTGAAAGTCCGCTCTATTAGCCATTCCAACACCAAAGACTTTGGTGAGACCTTATGTGAATGGCATGCGATAAGTGACACTGTCTATAAGTTCCTTGCCAAAGACTCAGTTTTCATCAAGCACCATAATGAGGCAAACGACTTTTTTCTTATCAATGACTCCATAAGAACAGAAATGCTTCACCTTACCGAAACATGGAAATACGGCTATGGGGATGTTCTCACAATAAAAGACATGACTTGTTCCTACAAAGAGGACAAAGAACTTCTCGACGCTGTTCACGAAGCAGAACCTTTCTTTAATGCTTTGGACAGTACAAGCATTAGTGTTTGTGATAAAAATTCAATCTTGAAACGTTACCGTTACTTCTTGGGCGAGACCAAGAGGTCTGGAATAAACAGCAAGAATGAGCTGCTAAAATTCATGAGCCAAGAAGATTTCTTGTTCCGTTCTTTTCTTGCACACCTATATGAAATGGACAACGAACCTCTGTCCGACATCACAAAAGACACGGAAACCATCTGCCGAAATATATTTCTGGCAGCAAAGGACGGGAAAATATCATCAAAAGATGTAGTCGTTTACATGTCTATGCGCACTGTGAGGCGATTGTTACAGAACTCTGCAGAATGTGTAGAGAATATTAACCGCCTTGAAATGAAAAACAAGGCACAAGGCAACGCCTATCTTTGGATGATAATACAGCCTTTCATCAGCATTGACCAATTTTCTCTTGCCACAATGGCCAAGCAGGAACGAAAGAAGTTCAACTATGTCATCTCTCAACTTCCCAAATCAAGAAAGTTTGCTGAGACGTTTGACATCAACTTAAAGGCATTGAACTATCTGTTGCCACAGCAACTACTAAAAATATACGTCTCATCATTTTAACTCCTACTAAGTATGATAACAAAAGAAGTGAACAAGTTTATGGCTTTGGCACCGCTCATGTTGCCAAGGCTCATTGACAGTAAGAAATGTGCGGAACCCGACATAACCGAAGACTCTGCCATTCTCTATTTTTCTCTTGAAGAAACATTTCCAATCGGATGTGTCATGGACATGCTTGACGATGACATGGACTTACTATTATTGTATCATGGAACAAGCAAGACTGCGCCAAATATACATCACTGTTGTTTCTTTGCCAGTCCTAAATTGGGTCAAAGTATGTACAAGGTCAATATGGTGTCACAGCCTAACGGCTTTATTGATGGAATCTCCGTAACCATATACGATTCTATTGATGTTTGGGAGGACGAGCTTGAAAGTGATCTTCTTTCACACGAGGCATCTTTTGACTTTATTGAAGCCATGACAGCAGCTAAACTCCTTTCTGTATTCTGCAAAATGAACTATGATGGCTGAACTACTATATAAGATAGCCGACATCATCAATGCCAACAGCAAGGTATATCGTGCTGTTGTTCCTGAAGCAAGGCATGACTATATGATGCACGAGAACGGAAAACTTGTGAAATCATCATGTCTTGTTCTTCGCATCATGTTATCTGGCAAAGTGAAGTACCATATATCCAGAACGGTCTGGAACATATATGAGTATGACATAGCCAAAATCATAAAGAAAATATGCAGAAGAGACGGTGCTTTTGCAGAACGCATTGCAAAATGTGAACCTACAATACACGATGTTGAACTGATTATTCGCAGAGCGTCGTTTAAGTCTCTGAAGCTTAAAATTTCAAATTCTCCATTCTATCTGTATGTTGGTGATGACGTTTAGATATTTCCAAGTAATACGGTATTACTCATATTATTCAAATAAAAAATGACGTACTTAAAGATTGCAATATTCTTAGCATTTTCTCTGTTTTTGTTCATGTTTCCAGCAAGGCTATACACTAACAGAAAATTCAGAAGAGCATGGCTCGGTATGGCTTACTCTGAAAACTTTAGGTTGTTCACGGCACGAATGCTGTGTCTTGCACTTATCTTGTTTCACCTGGTGTATTACGCTTTGTTTCCTTTGGAGAAAGGCATCATGCTTTCATCAATCTATGTATTCTTCTCGCTTGCTTCTGAGAAGAACATGATACTGCTTCAGACAATAAGAAAGTCACGCTTGATTGTTATGGTTCTTGCCTTCACTACCATTGTACTTTCGTTTATTCCACATCTGCTTTCGGTGGCAGTAACGTTAGCGTTTATTCTTGAAGCTGCTTGTTGTTTCCCTTCCAAAGTAAAACATCGTAAAAGTAAAACTCAAAAAGCTCATGTGAAACCTACCGATATTAAACAAATGGAAATGTTGTCTCATTCTTAAAAACTGCAGTTATGGAAAAGAATACCCATTCGCTTAATTGGCTTGCTCTTGGTGCTGAATTGATAGACTGCCTGAGATCAAAAGGCAATCATCGTCTTACACGATACGATGCCTTCGTCTGGATGATGGAACACATACAAAAAGGAGTTGCCGTTAGAGATGCTGATGGCGTTGTCGTAAACTCGGCACCTTATTCCGCTTCTTACAAACGCCTTGCGGAAGATTGGAATTGGGAGCGTCATACCGTTCAATCATTTATCGAAGAACTTACGGCTTTGTCGGTCATCACTTCTAAACGACTGGGAAATGTTTATGTCTTTTTCATCGGCAAGAAGTCTTACAAACAGCTCGTCTTATGACTTCACATTCCCTATCATTTCACCTCAGAACGATAGCAATGCAACAATCAAATGTGTTCTTCAAAATCTCTGCGAGCTTGCTTGCTGCAATTCAAAAACGACTTGCGTCAACGACTCATTAAGCAACGATTTTCAAATCGGTAAGCCTAATTACCGGTTTTGAGAAAACCGTATTAGGCTGCCACTCCCAAAGGAGTTCCTCGGCTGAGTGCCTTCGGGGAGCAAGCTCTGGCAGGGTAATGGTACTTGAAACTTAAAAACAAAGAATATGGCAGGAAAAAAACAGGTCATGGATATGCGCTCTACGACCAGTGGTGTAAGTTCGCAGGAGAGTGACGAACAACAACGAAACTGGACAAAACAGCATTGGGAGAAGAAAGCCAAAGACAGTCTTTCCAACTATGACCCGACACGTGCGAAACTCAACTTTGAAGTCGTAAAGGGTGGTATCATTCAACCGATAGACACCTCAAAGACAATAGCGGAAAAGATGGCTGAGAACTTGGCTGCAAGGGGTATCAAAGACCCAAACGCACGTCCCAACGCTGTGATGAAAAGACGGACTGTTGCCCAGTTTATCTTTGGAGGCAATCGTGAACGTATGCACGAAATTGCTTTTGGCAACCAAACAGTGGACTTGACAAAGGGTGCTGATAACTCTTCAATAGTCCGCTGCAAAGACATAGAAGAATGGGCAAAGGATGTATACTCATTCATGGCAAAGCGATTTGGCGAGGACAACATCATCAGCTTCTATGTCCACCTTGATGAGAAAAATCCACATTGTCATTGTACGTTGGTACCAGTAGATCCCGTAAAGAATCGCATTTCATGGAAAAGTGTATTTGGTGATGGCAGAGAAGCAGAGTCTGCTAATATGACCAAGCTTCATAGTGAATTGCAGGAGGCTGTAAGTGAGAAATGGGGATTGGAACGTGGTAGCAATATGGAGGAAACAAGGTCAAGGCATCGTTCCACAGAGGAATACAAACGTGAACTTGTGTCAGAAGTATGTAATCTCCAGTCTACGAGGGAAGATTTGTTGAAGCAAATTCACCGTGCAGAAATCAAACTGAAAGGTATCTCTACCATGATAGCCAACCTGCAAGCCCGGAAAGATGATATACAAACGCAGATTTACCAAATAGCCCAGCAGCTTGGTCAATCCGGTGCTGACAATGACGAATTGGCTAACAAGATTGCTCTTTTACGCAAGGAGATGGAAGGTATAGACGAGAAGTTGGCAGTACGATACAAGATGCTTGACGATGCCAATGATACTATCAACGAAGCGAAAGCCAGACTTGCGGAAATGAGGGAAGAACATCGTGAAATGCTTAAAAGTCTTGGTGAGGACAATGATTTGAAAGCTACGGCAATTCAGAAAAACATTCTTTGGACTTACAACAAGATGCTGACAAACTCCATAGAGCCACTTATCCCTTCTTTATCAGACCGCCAACAAGAAATCCTTGACGACTCGGGATATAATGACCTTACAACAAACACCGACAACATAATCAACTGTGCCATGCTATTGGTACTCGGCTATATCCGTGAGGCAACTACTTATGCCCAATCTTGTGGCGGAGGCAGCTCACCTGGTACAGGTTGGGGACGTGACAAGGATGAAGATGATGAACATTGGTGGCGGCGCTGCATTGCTCAATCGGCTGCAATGATGCGTCCTGCGACACATAAGCGAAAGCGAGGACGGTAAATATTAGTAATACGAGTAATATGAGTAATAAATGGTATTTATTACCAGTTAAATTTAAGAAGTGATTCACTGAATGAACATATTAACGTGGACTCCATCCGAATCCGCCTTTTCAGATAAAGCCTTTGTCTTGCGCCCAACCAACGTAGGACAAGGGCTGTTCCTTTGTGGGCAGCAGCCTTGGTTTCACCTCCTGTTACGCTTCGCTTCATCTGCACCTTTTTGGTGAAAACAACCTGAATCAGAAGAAGACCTTCTCGAACACCGTACCGACGGCACCGATGCCTTCGATACCCTCTATATCGGCTGCGAGAAGTTCCCACAGCACGATTTGTACCCAATTTGCGTGGGTGGGGTGAGATAATACAATAAAATCGGAGAATTGCCGTTTTGGAATACATGCTCTTGAAAATGGCATTTCACAAGCATTTTGAAGAACATGGAAAGACCCCCAAAGGTGTTATTCCTTTATTTACGAACTATATGTTACAGTTTTGTATCGTAGTATATACTTTCTTCGTGGTAAAATCAGTAAATAATTATGAATAAAGCACATACACAGTAGCATATTCAATAACGGTCATTAGAAAATGACAAGAAGTTTTTTTTCAAATGAGCGATTTTGATTTAATTAAGTTCAACAACATCCAGACTATGCGTGCTTATACGTTTATTCACAATGTTTTAATGAAAAAACTTAAATAATATTAAGTTCCTTATACTTCTTTCCGTATTCTTAGCTAATTTATATATATTTGCAAACAATTAATGACTATCCTAAAAAGATTAGTCTATCGGTTTCTACCAAACCTACGAATGACATTGGAAGATACTAAAAACCAGTCAATTACGACTACAACTTCATTGTATAATGGGCAACCTACTGACACAGGTTCATCGCGTCCAAGTGCAAGACTTACCTCTTGTACGCCCTCCATCCAAGAGTGCAAAGATGGGGTGTCGGTAGAGAATGTGCCTTCTGAAAACAAGCAATGGTTTGTCCTGCGAGTTTCGTATGGACGTATCATAAAAGCAAAAGCATTTGTTGAAGCTAGAGGTTTTGTTTGTTATGTACCTCTACGATACAAAGAAGTCAAAACCAATAGTAAGAAACGGCTTGTAACAGAAGCGCTTTTCCCCTCATTATTATTTATTCATGCAACAGTAGAACAAATTGATATTTTAGTTCATAATAACAAAGTTACTTCAAACAAAGGAATACCTTTACTTAGTTATTATTTTGATCACACTAAACATATCCAAGAAAATACAAACCACAATCCTCCGCTTACAATTCGAGATGAAGCAATGATTGATTTTATCAAACTTACCACCATCAAGAATCCGCATATAATACCCGTTACTTCTTATAACATTAGGTTTAAGCTTGGGGATTTAGTAGAAGTGAAAGAAGGAGATTTTAAAGGTATTCATGGAAGAGTGGCAAGAATAGCAGGACAGCGGAGAGTTGTCATAGAGTTATTTGATGGATGTTTCGTAGCAACAGCTTATATTCCTGAATCATCCCTAATAATATTGGAGCATAAATTATAAAACAAAATAGAAGTTTACATCGATATTATGTATTTATCTTTGTAAAATGTTTATTATCTATTAAGTTCACCCTTATATATTTCTAAAATACTTATTAACATCTCTTATTTCAAAATGAACACTATGGAAAGATATAATTTAGAAGAATATAAAGTTGCAATTATTATTCCTGCAATAAAAAGGAAGTTTTTACGTAAAACATTAAGGTCTATATTTCTTCAATCTATAGATAATTTTCATATTTACATAGGCGACGATGCAAGTCAAGAAGATTTGCAGAGCATTATTTCTGATTTTCCACAAGACAAAATAACCTATAGAAAGTTTAAGACAAATCTTGGCTCTTATGATTTAATATCACATTGGAAAAGATGTATTGCGATGAGCAACAATGAACCCTGGATTTGGTTATTTAGTGACGATGACATAATGTCATCAAACTGTATAGAACAATTCATCGCGTTAGCAAATAAGCAAAAATCAGATTTTTATCGATTTCAGACAAGAAAAATTGATGAAAATGACAATATCGTATTTGAAAGTTTACTTCCAAATGTTACAAACATAGATCTATTCTTGAATAAAAAACTCAGTTATAAAATTGAAAGTTATGCAGTCGAATGTATCTTTAGACGGAAAATGCTTGATGTTTTTAATCAAATTCCGCACACTCCATTAGGCTGGTGTTTTGATGACATTTTATGGATAAAGTTATTGACCTACTCATTTATTTATACAATACCAAATGCATGGGTTTATTGGAGATGTAGTAAATTAAATATTTCTGGAGGTTATGAAGATAAGGATTCAGCAATTAAGAAGTTAGACGCATGCTGTATTTTTCTAAAAGAAATGCAGAAGATGAATTTAACTATTAATAGAGAAACTCTTTTAAGATATTGGGCTATAAAACAGTATATAGATAAAATTCAATTCGTAGATTCTTTGGATTGTGTAAAGAAATACTTTTCACTTATTCCTTTATTAAAAAGGAATCGTACTGAATACTATGCTGTTCCTGCTACATTTGAACAGGAGCAATGTTGGAACTACCATATACAATCAAAAGATTGTATATCACCACAAGTTTTATTTTTTAATTATCAATTAAACGTTTCTTCATTGGAAGAAGCAAATCAAGTTGTTAACAAACTTGTGATGCATAATGATTCGCTTCGTTCTTCTTTTATTAAAGAGGATGATAATTTAATGTTAATTATATCTAGGTTTAATCCTCATGAAAAGTATTGTCACTACTCCATCTATAATGATATGGATGATTATAAATCTTCCTTAGACCAATTTATTCAAAATAATGAACAATCTCTTGATATTAGAAAAAACAATTCTTTAGTTAGGATTATTATTTCATCAATATCTTCTACTGATTTTTATTTACATGTATTTATTCATCATCTTCTTTGTGACGAATATTCTCTATCTCTAATGAAAAGCCAATTGGATACGAACTTTAAAAAGGGCATTGAGAATAATGACAACACTATCGCAGACTATACCCTGTGGCAAAGAAGACAATGGAAAAGCCATAGTATAATAATCAAAGATTATTGGAAGCAAAAATTGTCAAAAGCAATGAAAATTAATTTTTCTTACACGTTTCATGAATCAGGAATAAGACAATACGATAGAAATGTTTTTTTACAAATATTAGAAACATCTTGTTCTGAGCTTTATAGAACAAAATTAACATCAAATAGTACAATAGCTCTCCGAAAAATACAAAAAAACAACACGCCAAGTTTACTGTGTATTTTTTTCTATGCGATTAGGTTTCTTTTTTTTCAAAATTTTTCGTTTGATAAGATTCTTATATCAAGTCCTTTAAGAAATATAACTAATCGAAGGTTTCGGGATACAATTGGTTACATGGCAGGCGGTTTGTATTCTTATGACAAATATGAAGAAGTTGAAAATATAAAAAATGATATTGAACGTTATTATTTTTCATTACTTCAATCTATGAGATATTTAATATCCAATCATAAGGTATTTGGTTTAGATGAACAAGAGTTAAGGTTATCTAATGGAATTTATATAAATATAATGCCGTTAAATTATCGAGTTGATATCATAGAAGAAGATTATGAGGATAAAACAGTTCATGTAAATAACATGACATACTACCCTTTAGAGATTTATGTAATAGAAAAGGAAAATGCATTTTTTATAGAGTATGCATTCAATACAAAATTATACACTAAAAATGATATTGTTTTTTTTAATAAACTTTTAAATACATCACTTTTAAATATTAGCCACTATGAATAATTTTTTATTAAAATATCTGTTATTTTGTATATGCATAGGATATGTTATGTCTGCGAAGGCCCAAAACTATATAAACGGAAGAATATTAGACATACAAAAACAAGAACTTGATGCAGCAGTCGTCATGTTGGTATCTCTGCCAGAGAATGTTCTAATAGAGACAACCGTAACTGATAGTACCGGGTGTTTTCATTTGCCTGTTCATAAAGGTGAGTTTCTTTTATGCATAAGGACCTTGGGTTATAAGGAAATAAAGAAGAATGTTATTCTTGACAATGTAAATATAACGCTTACAGGCGGAAAGATATATGGTATTCAGGGAAAAAACGGATGTGGAAAGACGATGCTCATGCGCAGTATAGCAGGACTTGTGATACCGACACGCGGAAGTATAATCATAAATGGAAAAGTGCTTCATAGGGATATTTCAATACCTGAAAGTATAGGGGTTCTTATTGAAAACCCGTCTTTTTTGCCAAGATATTCGGGATATGAAAATCTGAAAATGCTCGCAATGCTTGATGATAAGGTGTCTGATGGAGAGATAAAAGATTTGTTGGAGAAAGTCGGGCTTAAAGATGCGGCAGATAAAAAGTTTGGAAAATATTCACTTGGAATGAAACAAAGACTTGGCATTGCGGCTGCCATTATGGGAAGTCCTGAGATCGTACTTCTCGATGAGCCGATAAATGCGATTGATGGCGAGGGAGTCGAGCAGATAAGACAGTTGATACTTGGACTGCGTGATGAAAACAGGGTAGTTCTGGTTGCCTGCCATGATAAAGAGGAAATGCAGTTGCTTGCAGATGATATTATTTGTATGCAGCAGGGCAGGATTGTTGAAAAGGGGTGACGGATAGTGAAAATAATGAAGATGTTTAAGCATGATTGGCTGGAGGGAATATGGCACAGAAAACTTTATCTTATACTTTCGGTTCTGGCAGCATTTTTTTCCTGCACGGGGATACACTCATCAATTATAGAACATCAGAAAACGGAAAATATATCAAACGGTACATTTATGGATTATTGGATTTATCTTGTAGATGGCTGTCAAGCATATAAATTTGACTGGTATAATTCATTTGTAATTCCGATAAGATGGATATGTTTTATTACTTTTTTGCTTATCGGTGTCAACAATTATATGTTGAGTGATTTAAAAGGATGGGGTTATCAGGTTCTTGTTCATTCTAAGAGCAGGTTAAACTGGTGGATAAGCAAGCTGATGTGGAGTATAAGTTATACATTATGCTATTTTTTTGTGAGTTTTTGTACTGTACTTATCTATTGTATTTTAAGGAATGTTGCTGTAAATTTTAAACCGACTTTGGATATTATGAAATCACAGGCAACCGAGTCTTTTATGAAATTTGGGAATAGAAATTTATATGTGGCGGTGTTAATCCTGCCATTACTTATGGCATTGTTTTTAAGTATTATACAGATGGTGTTAAGTTTGTATATCAGACCGGTGTATGTATTTATTATAATGTTTATATGGCTTGTAGCATCTGCCTATAAGAAGTCATGGCTGCTGGTTGGGAATCTTGGTATGCCATACCGTATGAAGCCTGTACTTAAAAGTGGATTTAGTACGGTTCAGTGTTTTTTTGTTCTGATAGCTGCAAGTTTGATATGTATTATATGGGGTTATCTGAAATTTAGAAAAAGAGATATATTTGAGAAAGAGTAATCAGTCAAGCATATCTCTTACCATAAAAGCAAGCCGCAATTGTATGCGGTTGTCGAGGTCAGATATATCCATGTCGAGTATATCCTGTACTTTGTTT